>Ga0255770_10000157_pt1 | contig 61189 bp, 67 predicted proteins | sample 071ome_22_FD_179968 | JGI IMG/M metagenome (GOLD analysis project Ga0255770, IMG submission 179968) | Coastal salt marsh microbial communities from the Groves Creek Marsh, Skidaway Island, Georgia - 071404AT metaG (version 2) | ecosystem: Environmental > Aquatic > Marine > Intertidal zone >...
TATTGAAGAAGTCGACACAAGAAATGCAGTAGATGGCGGTGACTTGCTTAAAAATATAAATGGCGTAAATACTATAAGAAGAGGCGGACATGGTCTTGAAGCGGTAATACGTGGACAGAGCGATCAACGTCTTAACACATTTTTAGATGGCGCTATGGTTTATGGTGCTTGTTCTGCAAAAATGGATCCAGCAAGTACTTATGCAAATGTTAATAATTACGACTCTGTAACTGTTATAAAAGGAACACAATCAGTTCTTTTTGGAGCAGGTGGTCCTGGAGGAATAGTTAGTTTTAAACGTGTAACAAATCCTGTTACAAAACCTGAATTTAGAATCGGACAAAACTTTGATTCTAATGCTGGTGCATATACAACTAGCGGTAATATGGTCTATCCATTATCTTCGACATCATACTTAAGGCTTAATGGATCTACTACAAATGCAGGTAACTATGAAACTGGATCTGGAATTAAGCCATTAACAGAATATTCAACAACTGATTACACAGTCATACTAGGAACACTTTTATCTGATGGCTCTAAATTAGAAGTTAACTATTCTAATAATAGACAGGATAAAGTTGGATATCCTGGTTTAGATATGGATATTGCATACAGCTATACCGATATGTATACACTCAAATATCACAGAGTTACCCCATTAGGTATTTTTAATACTATGAATGTCGAACTTTTTAATACTGATATCGACCATTTAATGGATAATACAACTCTTGGAAGAAAGGCGGTAGGCGCTAATATGGCTATGGCAACTCCAACATCATCTGATACCTATGGTGGAAGAATAATAGGTACTATTGGCTCTAATATCAGGAGTGGTGTCGATTATGAACATAACACTAAGAACGCTGAACAAAATATGGTCATGAGCATGATGGGAAGTCTTATGAATGTCCATATGACCTATTTATGGCCTGATGTTGAAACTAAGAAACTAGGATTATTCTTTGAACAAGACTTAAATAATATATCTTATGGATTAAGATATGATCAAGTTGAGCTCGATCCATTAAAGGCAGATGTAGATCCCGGGGCATCAAATATGGCGATTACAGCGAATGAAGTCTATGCAGATTCTGATAACGGAGGGTATGCTGCAGCTACAAAAAGAGAGTTCGATAATATCAGTGGTTTTGTAAGATTAAACAAAGATCTCATGGGAGGAAAATCCTATATGAGCTTGAGTATTAATGAAAGAGCACCAGATACAACTGAATTATTTCATGCTAAACATAATTCTAGCGCGATGATGAGACACGTGGGTAACCCTCATCTTAAAAGCGAAAGGCACATGACTATTGAAGTAGGTCATGATGGCATGCTCATGGGAAATCATATAAAAGGTTCAGTTTTTTATAATGATGTAGAAGATTATATCACCACCCACAGAGTAGCTGATGCTGCAATGGGTACAAGAACTTATAAGAATGTCGATGCAACGCTATATGGATATGAAATTACCGCACATCGCGTAGTAGCAGGTATAGATACAACTTTGAATCTTAACTACACACGAGGTGAAGATGATACGCAAAATAGAGCATTACCTCAGATTATGCCACTTGCTGGCGATTTGACTTTTGAAATCAAATCAGCGCAAAGTAATTATGGTTTGAGAATTAATTTTGCTGATACGCAAGATCGTTTTGACTCAAAAGTATTAGATGTAGCTGGTGGCACAGCTGGATATACTGTTTATGATATATTCGCAGGTTTTGAGCCAACACCTAATCTTAGGTTTACTGTTGGTATGAGTAATATCACAGATAAAAGATATGCAACTCATCTAAATTCAACAAATAACCTAGATGCAGCAGCAACCAGAACTGATGAGCCAGGCAGAAGTTTATTTGGTTCTATTAATTACGAGTTCTAAATTAGTAATTTATTTAGTCTAACAGAGAGAAATCTCTGTTAGACTATGTGTCTAAAAAAGAAAAGAGTTATGGAATTTGCTTCACTTTTAATTAAAGGCGGCCCAGTCGTTTATATACTTCTTGGACTTTCAGTCTATGTACTTTCTATTGTTATTTATAAATTACATATCCTTTTTAAAGTTAATTTCTTCAGTAAAGATGTTACTAATGAAAGTATAAATATGTGGCTTAATAATAATAAAGAAGAAGCTTACGCAAAAATATCCAAAGATACACACCCTCAAAAAGAAGTTGTATCTTTTACTATGTATCATTTACTTAAAAATAATATTGATAGTGATAAAGAAAGATATCTGAGAGAAGAGGTATCAAGATTAAGTCAAGAGCGTTTAGAATATTATGATTCAAATTTAGATACACTCAAAGTTATTGCAATGGTTGCTCCTTTATTAGGTTTGCTGGGCACTGTTTTTGGAATGATTGATGCTTTTCAACAAATGGAGATGGCTGGAAATAATATAAACCCTTCAACTTTATCAGGGGGTATTTGGGAAGCTTTGCTTACTACGGCAGTAGGACTATCTGTTGCTATACCAACGGTTCTTTTTGAAAGCTATTTTAGAGCTATAAATGAAAGACTAAAAATTAATATTGAGCATTCAGTTACAAAGCTGTTAACTGCTCATATGAATTAAGCGCAACAACCTTTATTAAATTTTTTTAATCTCCAATAATTATATGGCCATGGAGTTAGAAAGCCAGCAATTAACATTAAGGGCATAACCATTAGATTTATTTTAGCTCCACCTGTAACTAAATAGTCTACTAAATTCATAGCTATCTCCATACTAATCATTGATATCAGACTCATCCCGATAGCTGTTTTAAATGCGCTTTTTAAATCCATTTGTTTCAACATTATGATTGTCTCTAAAATGATACTTGTCAGAATCCCATTGGTCATTGCTAGGAGCATTATTGACAAAGTACTCCAGGGAATCTGATTAACTTGAAAATAATAAATTGTTCCCATATCTCCTATACTGCAACCAATCAAACACCACATAGTATTGTAAGCAGATTGTTTCCATGTACTGTTACAATTCCAATCTATCGTTCTATCAAATACTGCAAGCATTATATTTCTATGCAAATGTTATTATCTTTAATAACAGTTGGGTAAGTTTTAATTGGTTCATCTGCAGGTTCATTAAGAGGTTTTCCGGTCTCTAAATCAAAGTAACTGCCATGCAATGAGCATTTAATGGTTTTATCTTTTAGGCATCCTAGTATTAACTCAGAATTCTCATGACTGCACATATTATCTACAGCAAAATATTCCTTGTCCACTTTAGCAACTAGATAGGAATGATTTTCATGAATTACCTCAAGCATATTATTCTCATTGAAATCATCTTTTGTACATAAAGTGATAATCACAATTTCATCCTACTAGCAGCTGACCCGCTATCAATAACTTTAAGCACTTCCTTTGAACATTGTAAAATATCATTACCGGTCATTCTTTGAAGTATAATTGTCGCCCCAAGATGAATACATGATTTCATCGGACCATCTTTACCTGATAATGCATCCATGCCATCCTTTGCAGCTGCTTTAGCAACGTCTAGCGCTGATACCTTTGATTCAATTTTGTCACTAGTTTCTTTTTTCTTCAAACTATCTGGCAAATCAACTGCTCTAGATGATTCATTAATACCCAGATCTTCAGGCTTTACCTCATACATTTCATCTTCTGAAGAAGAAGGGTCATAATAGTGAACTTTCCCAGTTTGTCTCAGTGAAGGAATAATCCCACCTTCAGTTCCTCTGATAACACTTGCCGAGCTGAAGTCTGCATTCCTTGATAACTCCAGATAGATAGGAGGATAGGGTTTATGTACAAAGCCTGTAAAAAATGCATCACTTTTTGATTTAATTGGCTTTACTAAAACTTCAACAGTTGTAATTACAGGTCTTTTTATAATTTGTCTTCTTAATTCCATAAGCTCATGAAGCCTTGGATTAAATATAGATTGATCTGCATATGCCCAACCTATTTTATTATTATCCAAACGTTCTGCTATCTCCTCTAATGTGTTCGTAGAATTATATCCAAGCTCCTTTAGAGTTAAGTGATGAGTGCATCCATACTTTGGGCCTACCGATAAAACACCATGAGATAATATTGGGTATCCTAATTCTGATAGAACAGGTAATAGAAATAATGATGACGGTAAATTTCTAGAAAAACCATCATAAGGATCTGCGATATTTATAAGTGTCTCAGCGCTTATATCAACACAGTTTGTAGTTTGAATAATAGCATCATGGACACCTAGGTTTTCATCCATAGTTTCTCTTTTCATACGAAGTGCTATCAAAAATATAGCTGCTTGTACTGGATCAATATCTCCGTTAAGGATATCTAGCATTGTTTGCTTAGCTTCTTCTCGAGAAATATTTTTACTCAATTCAGGTCCAGTAGCAATTCTCTGAATAACAGACTTGATGTTCTGTTGAGCATCTAATTTATTTTTTTTCATTTAAAAACTATCCATGTTGTTGCGATATACTTTGAACCTTTTTTAAGTGTAACACCACGATGTTCATGCGTCCAAAACGGCGGAAAGATTATTAGCTTTCCTTGTTCTGGTCTAATTTTGACTTTTTGATGTAGAAATTCAGTTTCACCACCGGGGCCATCAACATCATTTAGATACCAAATAGCTACAAGCTGTCTATCACTCATTTGATGACTGCCAGTATCTACGTGCCAATGAAAATATTCTCCTTCATCTGTCCTTTGAATTGCATATCCAATATCTTTAAATTTTCCATTAAAGTAATCAAATTCTTTTTTCATTTTAGATAATGCTTTCGATAAGCTTACAAAAAATAATTCATCTATATCTTTCCATGAATCTTTTCCGCTAATTACCATATCCGTTGATTTTTTTACATCATCGTTTTCTTCAAAGTTTGGGCCAACTCGTCCCCTGTAGTGATCATCCTTAGATTTTTCAAATCTTTCTATTATCTCCATACACTTGTCTGAGGGAATTTCATTATCAAATTCAAAAATGAAACTACCGGGAGCACTTTCTATAAGTCTTTTTTCTATTTTAATTTCATTACTCATATTATTTATATTACATTGTAAATGTTATCATCTGAATATTATGGCAATAAGAATTAAAAGCAAGTGGTCTAAAACAGTGAAGAGGAGTAAGACTCCTGAAGATTTTGGTAGCGCGCTTTCATATATTTCATGGAGACTATCTCTTGATAAGGCAAAAACACTCCATGGTGAAGATTTTGAATACAAAAGTGACCATCAAAGAATATCTATAATTGTAGAGTACATGTCTTTTCAGGTTCACTTGGTGGACAGGTTATTGTTTGAAGATAATGCCGATGTTAAATTCCGATCAGAAGTGATGAACTCTTTGGGCCAACAATCATCTAGAATTATGCAAGAGAACTGCGAGGATTTATTTGGACCAGGTGATTATAAGAGCGGTTATATCAATACTCTTAATTTAAGATCATCAGAATATTCAGAATTTGAATTTTCAAGAAAAGGCAGTAACTACTCACTTTACAGACACTTATCAAAAAAATGCCAAGATGTAATGGGTTATAGCCAGACTAATAAATGGGTTATGGATCAGATTATTGATATTGACTCAGTAGAAATATTAAAAAAGATATTAGAGGTTTACGATTCTGTTACAAAGACTTAATTTAGTCTTTGAATTTATCAACATTATCAAAATTGTTATTTTTTCCGTCTTCATAACCAGCGGTATATGCATCTGTAATACGTTGTTCTTCTACTTCAGGAGCATGTTGATAACCTTCTTGCCAACCCAAAATGTATTGTTCGCTAGCATTCATTTTTTCTAGTTCTGTTACTTTATCAAAATATTCTTGATTCATTATGTTCTTATTGACCCCTTAATTTGATGAGCAATATCAACTAATCTATTCGCTAGTTTTTCATGCTCTTCTTTGTATTCTTTTATTACACCTTTTGGATTATGGTGTATGTCTTTTTCTGTAACACCCTTTTCTCTTTCAAGATCCATAAAATTCTTTTGTATTTCCAAGAGGCGAGTGATTATCTGTTTTCTCTCTTCTTGTAATTCTTTTTCGTTTTTAACGTCAGTCATTAATACCCACCTTTTCTCCTACTCTCAGGTAAACCGCCTATTCTTCCAGCTTGTTTACTTGGATTACCAGGGAATAAGTCAAATAATGTTTTTGAGTCTATCTTTTCCCCCCATAACTTTCCCATGTCTTTAATCATATTTCTAGTATTAGGTTGATTTTCTTTATTATTTATAAACTCATCTCTTAGATAATTAATTACATCCCAATGTCTTTGTTCAAGAACTATGCCTTCTTGAGCAGCTATAACTTGAGCTACATCTTCAGTCCAGTCCTCAATATTAACTAAAAAACCAGTTTCCGTTGTAGAAACTTCATTTCCATTAACTTCAACTTTCATAAACAAATCTCCATAAAGATTTTACCAATATTGGAAAATTCTAATATACTAATAACTATAAGTCTAGTTGGTAATTACGTAAATGTTAGTCTTCTTTAAAGTTACTGACCGCATCTATAGATTTATGAGGAAGGAATATTCCGCATCCATATAATCTCTGATCACCAACGCCTTCCTCTTGTAACCTAATTGACTCTTTTTTTGACAAATCGGCTATCATTAGAGAGCGCGTGTGTAAGGTTTCACCCCCAAATAAGATTTTTTTTGATTGTCCACACAATGCCTTATTGATATGAACATTATGCGTTCCAAGCTCTTTTTGAACCTGTTCTAAAAATATATCCTCTGGGAGACCTTCATCGCATGAAACGAATCTACAGAAAAGATCTCTCACGACTAAGAATGTCTTCACCTTAGATTTACCAATACTAAGGTCATTGCCAAATAGTTTGATTTTTTTACCTTCTATATCTCGTATTTTATCAACTTGTAATTTATTTATTCTTAAACATAACTTAGCCCTTTTTGATAAAAAAATATTTTCTCCATCTGCTCTCACCCATCCATTGCCAGACATTGGACCATGAAGTGTTTGTATTGCATTTCTTTTATCTTCCATGATATCAGGGATAAGGTTAATAATTTCAGAGGAAAGTTCGTATGCATGATCATAAGGAAGTTCTTTACAATTAACTGAAAATGAAAGGTCAATCATTTCTGATTGTTCTGCAATAGACCTTTTTTCTGTTTTTTCTTGCCACATAATTATTGCTTTATGTATCCACTAAATGCACTCTCAACACGATCTTCCCAGTTTGATGGTGTATCTGGAAACGGGGGTTTTAAATCAAATCTAATGAAGCGCTCACCACTTGCAGCTTTCTCTTTGATAACCTCAAGAAAATCTTCGAAGGTCTCTACATCTTTTCTTTCTATTAAAATTGCGCTGAGATATAACACTACAACCTCTCGTGTGATCTTATTCTAAGAATTTTTCTCATGACCGGACCATCCTTAAATGCATTTCTTCCATGTAATATATTATTACTTACAATACCTTCACTTTTCGAAAGTTTATAGGTTAAATGGTATTTTTTACAATCTTCTTTTATGATTTTTATCAATTTTGACATGGCAGATTTTGAGTCCTTGTTGTATATGATATTCTCTTTTCTCATTGAGAAATTCATATGCAACTTTTTATATTCATTATTCATATCACAAATATAATTTGAAGTAATTCCTCGTTTAGCAACCTCATCTGTAGGAATGGAAAATGTCTCATTACTCATTAAGCACATAATGTCATCATGCTTTAATACATATTCTCTAATTGCTAACTCATGGTCTAGTAAGAAGTTCTCTCCACCTGATAATGCAGGTTCAATACAATGAAGTATCCATGAAAAGATTGGTTTGGTATCATAATATCCATCTGTATGCCAATTTAGTCCCTTATCTGTATATGGTATATATCCCATATTATTTTCGGTTTTATCAGCTGTTATCGTACTGATTGAACTATCATCAATATTATGAGAGTCAAATGTTCTCATACCTAAAGACCGTGCAAATTTCATAATTTTAGAATTTCCATCAAGATCAGTATCCGATACATAAATACAACAATTGTATTTTATTAACTTTTCTTTAATTTTTAATATTTCAGCTTTTGAAACATGATTAATATCACAAAGACTAACCTTTAAATCATTAATATTTGAAGGGATATTCAAGTCTTTTTTAGCTGACCATTTAATGAAATCCTTTGATTTTGCGTTTAATATCATGATTCTATATAATGAACTTTCACAGTGAATTTTAACACTTGTTTTTTATTTCATATCGGTGCAATATTAACTTCTCATGGACATATTAGAAACTAATGATAAAATAATATACATTGTATACCAACGGATTTCAGGGGATAAATTGTGAAAAAACATGATACACCTATGATTGATGAGTTAGAGAATGGCCCTTGGCCCAGCTTCATCAGCGGAATAAAAAGACTCAGAGATACTCATCCTGAGAAACGAATTAATGAAATGACAAATGACCTTTTAGGTCAGCTTGAGCATTCTTACGAAACTCGCAAAGGTTACTGGAAAGGTGGTACTGTAAGCGTCTACGGTTATGGCGGAGGAATAATACCAAGATTCTCTGAAGTAGGTGATGCATTCCCTAAATCAAAAGAATTTCATACATTAAGAGTTCAACCACCTGCTGGTAACTATTACACAACTGAATCACTTCGTGATCTTGCTGATTCTTGGGAAAAGCATGGCTCAGGTCTAGTAACATTCCATGGACAAACAGGAAACATAATGTTCATTGGGTCAACAACAGAATCAACACAACACTTTTTTGATGATATTAATGAAAAAGGTTGGGACTTAGGCGGTGCAGGCCCATGTGTGAGAACTGCAATGTCGTGTGTCGGTGCAGGTAGATGCGAAATGTCTAATGTTAATGAACACAAAGCGCATAGACTACTTGTGAATAATTTCATGGATGATATGCACAGACCCGCATTACCATACAAATTTAAATTTAAAGTTTCAGGATGTCCAAATGATTGCATGAACTCTATTGAAAGAGCAGACATGTCTGTCATAGGAACATGGAGAGATGATATTAAAGTCGACCAAGAAGAATTTCAAAAATATGTAGAAATGAAAGGGCGCAAGTATGTCATCGATAACATCGTTACAAGATGTCCTACTAATGCGATTTCACTCAATGATGATAATTCTATTGATATAGATAATCAAAATTGTGTTAAATGCATGCATTGCCTAAACGTTGTGCCTAAAGCGCTTCATCCAGGTGATGATAAAGGTGTAACCATTCTAATCGGTGGTAAGAGAACACTAAAAATTGGTGATTTAATGGGCACAGTCATTGTTCCGTTCATGAAACTCGAAAAAGAGGAAGATTGGGAAAGGCTTGTTGAAATCGCAGAAGAGACAATCGATTTCTGGGCAGATAATGCGTTAGAGCATGAGAGATGCGGCGAAATGATTGAAAGGATTGGTCTAGTTAATTTCCTTGAAGGAATTGGCATTGATGTAGATCCAAATATGGTAGCAAATCCGAGAGAGAGTTCTTATGTAAGAACAGATGACTGGGATGATGAAGCAGTAAAATGGTATGAAAAAGCCGATCAGAAAAAGGATTCAGCATAATGAGTGGAAACGCAAAAAAAGAAATGAGAACCCCAATTGAAACGGGTGCGCCTGACGGATTTCAATACATGCATCCAACAATGCGTAAAAATTTCGGTCAGTGGAAATATCATGAACACCCAAGACCAGGAGTGCTAGTACATTATGCTAACAGCGGTGAAGAAATTTGGACTGTTAGAGCAGGCACTCAAAGAATCTTAGATGTTTTTACACTCAGAAAACTATGTGATATCGGCGACGAGTATGCAGATGGATATGTAAGATTTACTATAAGAAGTAATATTGAATACATGGTCAAAGACAAATCAAAAGTAGAACCATTGATTGAGGCTCTTGAGAAAGAAGGCTTTATAGTTGGAGGTACAAAAAATTCGGTTGCAATGATTTCACATACACAAGGATGGTTGCATTGTGATATACCAGGTACAGATGCATCTGGTGTAGTAAAAGCTATGATGGATGAGCTTATTGATGAGTTCAGAAATAATGAGATGCCTAATAGAGTCCATTTGACCACATCTTGCTGTCAAATTAACTGCGGCGGGCAAGGTGACATTGCTATTAACATCCAACACACAAAACCACCTAAAATCAATCATGATTTAGTATCAAATGTTTGTGAGAGACCTTCTGTTGTTGCTCGTTGTCCAGTAGCAGCTATTCGACCAGCAATGGTTAACGGTAAGCCGTCGTTAGAAGTAGATGAAAAAAAATGCATATGTTGTGGAGCATGCTTTCCACCATGTCCACCTATGCAAATCAATGATCCAGAGCACAGTAAACTTGCTATTTGGGTTGGCGGTAATCACTCTAATGCAAGAAGCAAACCATCATTTCAAAAACTTGTAGCTGCTGGGATACCTAATAATCCACCAAGATGGCCAGAGGCAACCGCAATTGTTAAACGAATCCTTTCTGCTTACAAAGAAGACGCTAGAGACTGGGAGCGCATAAATGACTGGATAGAGAGAATTGGATGGCCTAGGTTCTTTGAGCTTACAGAGCTACCATTCACTAAGTACCACATTGATAACTGGCGCGGTGGAAGAAAAACACTTAACTCATCAGCTTACGTTCGATTTTAGTACACACAGTTTATGAAGTTTGGAGTTTTAATCAACGAAGGCCCCTATCAGCATCAAGCGTCTGATACAGCTTATAAATTCATAGAGGCTGCTATAGAGGAAGGACACGAAATTTACCGCGTATTCTTCTATCATGATGGTGTTAATAATGGAACTCGTCTAGCGACTCCACCTCAAGATGATCGCCACATACCTAACAGATGGTCTGAATTAGCTGAAAAACATAATCTAGACTTAGTACTTTGTGTAGCTGCTGCACAAAGACGCGGAATGGTAGATCAGGGTGAAATGGAGCGTAATAAGAAAGACGCGAATAATATTGCAGACAAATTTAGAATTTCAGGCCTAGGGCAACTTATCGAGGCTGGTATACAAGCTGATCGCATGATTACATTTGGTGATTGATATGGAAGAACAAGAATCAGGCATAATCAAAAAATTCATTTACGTAAACAGGAAAGCTCCTCATGGGACTATATATGCTCATGAAGCATTAGAAGTAGTGCTAATTGCCGCTGCTTTCGAACAGGATGTAGCTTTAGCATTCATAGACGATGGTGTTTATCAGCTTAAAAAAGGTCAAAATACAGAGGGTATAGCAACTAAAAACTTCACGAAGACTTTTGGAGCTCTAGACATGTATGATGTTGAAAAACTTTATGTTGAAAAGGAATCACTAGAGGAAAGAGGTTTAACAGAGGATGATTTGTCGGTTGAGGTTGAAGTGTTAGCTTCCCAAGATTTAAAAAAACTATTTAATGAATCTGAGGTATTTTTTAATTTCTAATGTTACATACTATTAATAAATCTCCATTTGAAAAAAATAGCCTAACAACATGTCTACGCTATGCAGAAAATGGCTCATCTATACTTTTCATAGAAGATGCGGTTTATGGCTGCACAAAAGGAACAAAATTTGAGGAGATTATTCAAGAGAATCAAGAGAACGTAAAATTCTACGTACTAGGACCTGACTTAGAAGCAAGAGGACTTGATAATTCAAATCTTATCACTAATATAGAAATTGTAGATTACAAAGGTTTCGTTAAACTTGTAGCTGAAAACGAAAAAACACAAAATTGGCTTTAATTAGGAGATAAACATGGCAATAGATGTAAATGGTAAATCTATAGAAACTGACGAAGAGGGTTATTTAGCTAACCTCAACGACTGGGAAAAAGACGTTGCAACAGTTATGGCTAAAGAAGATGATATAGAGCTTGGTGAAGACCACTGGGAAATTATTAATTTCTTACGCGAATATTATGAGGAGTATCAAATTGCTCCAGCTGTAAGAGTACTAACAAAAGCTGTTGGAAAAAAACTAGGCAAAGATAAAGGTAATAGTAAATACTTGTATGAATTGTTCCCTTATGGCCCTGGTAAGCAAGCCTGTAAATTTGCAGGTTTACCAAAGCCTACTGGTTGCGTTTAAGCAATTATTAGGTCAGGGATAGCCAATGTCATTTGTAACTATATTGTATGCAGCGTTGTTCTACTTCGCTGCAGCAATATTGTTTCTAGGTCTGGCTTATAGAATATATGAATATTCAACAATTCCTGCACCTCTAAAGATACCCACGCCACCAGCGCCGATGACTCAAAAGGGTGTGGCAATCAGAATATTCCGAGAAGTTGTTTTTTTTGAAAGCCTTTTCTCTGCAACGAAATGGACATGGTTATTTAGCTGGATTTTTCATTTAGCGCTCCTTCTAGCAGCATTTAGACATTTAAAATATTTTACCGACCCAGTGTGGTTTTGGGTTTCTTTTGAATTAGTACAAGTTGCTGGACATTATGCAGCATACCTTATGTTGGCAGGGTTATTTGGATTATTTGCAAGGCGAATATTCGTGGACAGAGTAAGATATATTTCTTCTCCATCTGATTATTTAATTTTAATTCTCATCATTGCAATTGCTGGATCAGGACTTTTAATGAAATGGTACCCGTCAGATATACTTGCTATCAAATTATTTTTTACAGGATTATTAACATTCAATTTCTCTGAACTACCAAGTGATACAGTTTTATTAATTCATTTATCTCTGGTCATTGCATTAATGATAATCTTTCCTTACAGTAAGCTATTGCATGCACCTGGATTATTTTTCAGCCCTACAAGAAATCAGGTTGATAACGCAAGAAGCAAAAGACATGTAGCAGATTGGGCAAAAAAAATGGAGAGCAAATAACGTGGCTAAAAATACTTTTGAAACTCCTGAGGTAAGGACATTTCCAGTTATTCCAAAATTGGAAGATAGCGCAACCGCTCATCTCGCTCCGTTTAAATCAAAAGAAGAATTTCAAACTAGTCTTGGCTATCCTGGAGAATTAGTAGATAACTGGCAAGAAAAAGCTATTGATAAAATGGGGGACTTGTTAGGAAAATATAGATCACTCAGAGTTTATTTAGACTCATGCATACAGTGTGGGGCATGCACGGATAAATGTCATTACTATCAAGGAACTAAAGATCCTAAAAACATGCCTGTAGGAAGACAAAATTTAATGCGCAGTGTCTATAGAAGATATTTCACATTACCGGGAAAATACTTTCCAAAACTTGTTGGTGCAAAAGATTTAACTAAAGAAGTATTAGCTGACTGGTACTCTTATTACCATCAATGTTCACAATGTAGAAGATGCGCAGTTTTTTGTCCTATCGGTATAGATACTGCCGAAGTCTCAATGGCTGCAAGAGAAGTCATGGATTCTATCGGTGTAGGTCAAAAATATTGTAACGAAATTATAAGTAAAGTTCATAAAATTGGAAATAACCTTGGTTTACCAGAACCTGCCCTTGCAGATACACTCGAAGGCTTAGAGGAAGATGTTCTTGATGATACCGAAGTTGATGTTAAATTTCCTCTAGATGTAAAAGATTCAGATGTTCTCCTTGTCACTCCATCAGCAGATTTTTTTGCAGAACCACATGTTGACGGACTCATCGGTTATGCAAAGGTGTTTCATCAAGCTGGGATTAGTTGGACTTTAAGCTCACATGCAAGTGAAGCTGCAAATTTTGGAATGTTTATTGGCAGCTACGATAATATGAAAAAACTTGCTATGAGAATTAGAGAAGCAGCACTAGAACTTAACGTTAAAAGAATTGTATTTGGCGAATGCGGTCATGCTTGGAGGGTTGCTTATAGCTTTTTAAATACACTAGCTGGGCCTTTTGATTTTCTGGATCCAAGATACCCAGTTCCTCAACATATTTGTGAAATCACAAACTCATTGATAGATCAGAATGTGCTGCAGTTTGATAAAAGCGCAAATGATGATATGACATTAACTTATCATGACTCTTGTAATGTTGCTCGCGCTTCAAACATGGGAGGAATAATGGGCGGTCAATTCACTATACCTAGAAAAATTATTAAAAGTGTTGTTAATAACTTTTACGACATGGAAGAGGAGACAATAAGAGAGAAGACTTACTGTTGCGGTGGCGGAGGCGGCCTGCTCACTGACGATTTGATGGAATTAAGAGTAAAGGGTGCATTGCCTAGAATGGAAGCTTTGAAACAATTAATTGATGAGAAAGGTGTCACACATATGGCAGCTATATGTGCAATTTGTAAGAGTCAATTCAGTAAGGTTTTTCAATATTATGATTTAGAATTAGACCAAATTGTCAGTCTTCATCAACTGGTTAGTAATGCGTTAATTATGAATAAAAAAGAGGTTTAGCTCAAAATATCTTGTGCTATACTTTTAAAATCGGAGTATTAGAAAAGTATAATAAACTTATATAAAGTGTTGAATTAAATGACTAAATTAGAAAAGACAATCAATTTGATGAAAGAAGAAAATACCTTCAAAAGGTATAACGAAGGAGATCATCAATATAGTGATTTCTCAGAGGCAATTTTTGAGCAAGATCATTCTCATAAGTGTCCAACATATGTTCATAAGACTCCACCTTGTCAAGGAAGTTGTCCTTCTGGCGAAGATATCCGTGGTTGGCTCCAGATTATTAAAGGCATAGAACAACCACCTCAAGATATGTCAATGTCAGAATATGCATTTAGAAGATCTACAACAGCTAATCCATTTCCATCGCAAATGGGCAGAGTATGCCCAGCACCTTGCCAGAGCGGTTGTAATAGGAATGAAGTGGATGATTATGTGGGTATCAACGCAGTTGAACAATTCATAGGCGATAAAGCAATTCAAGAGGGGTACACATTTGATGAAGCTCCTAAACTCAACAAAGAGAGAGTAGCAATAATAGGCGGTGGACCTGCTGGCTTGTCTGCAGCATATCAACTGAGAAAAATGGGTTATGCATCAACAGTCTTTGAAGAAAGAAAAGAGCTTGGAGGCATGATGCGTTATGGTATACCTGGTTACAGAACTCCGAGAGATCTCCTTGATAAAGAGATAGAGAGAATCCTAAATTTAGGAGATATTGAGGTTGTATTAGGAAAGCGTGTTGGAAAAGATTTACCTTTAGATGACATAGAGAAATCTCATGATGCAGTACTTTGGACAATCGGATGTTGGAACGGGAAAGCGATTCCTGTTGAAGGCGGCGATGCTACCAACTGTATTACTGGCGTTGATTTCCTTGAAGCATTTTGTGATGGAAGACTTAAGGTAGGATCCAAAAAAGTAATTTGCGTAGGTGGTGGAGACACCTCAATTGATGTAGTTTCAGTAGCTCGTCGTCTAGGCCATATCTCGAAAATGAATGAACAAGATACTCCAGAGAACATTGTTCATGGCTATGTAGCACAAGATGTATCAGAGTCTGCAGCAAAAGAAGGTGCAGATGTCACATTAACATCCTTGTTCGCAAAAGAAGAAATGACTGCAGCTGAACAAGAAGTAAATGATGCTATGCATGAGGGTGTCACAATTCTAAATGGTGTGATGCCAGTTAAAATTGAAAAAGATGATAATAACAAAGCAGTAGCGATGATTGTTGCTGAATGTACATTTGATGAAAATAATATTCCAGTGCCTGTAGAAGGTACCGAGAAAAGAATTGAAGCTGATTTAATAGTAGCTGCTATAGGCCAGTCTCCTGATATTGAAGGCATAGAAGAACTTGGTAATGAAAGAGGATTTTTCGAAGTTGATGATTATTACAGACATAAAACTAAAGAAGGACATTTTGTTGCGGGTGATATAATCAGACCTCACTTGTTGACAACAGCAATAGGCCAGGGTTCTATAGTTTCACAAACTATTAAAAGCTACTTCGAAAACAATGACTTTAAAAGAAGACCTAAAGTAGATGTTCATCATTTTAATCTACTAGATAAATTAAGAGAGACTAATTTAGAGCCTGAACCGTATACAGCACCTATAGATCCTGATTCATATAGAGGTTCTGATACGAGTAAAAATGTGCTGCACAACTATGAGGACAGATCTGCACAAGAGATTATTCCATCAACTGAATTATTCTTAGGACATTTTAAACACGAAGATCGTATAAAACGTGGTGAGGATGTTCCTAGCGGAGATGATGTTATTGATAATTATCAAGACAGAATCATTGGACTTACAGAAGAAGAGGCGATTAAGGAGGCCTCTAGATGTATGAGTTGCGGCATGTGTTTTGAATGTGATAATTGTGTAATTTACTGCCCACAAGATGCAGTTTTTCGAGTTAAGAAAGATGAAGCAACATTAGGCAGGTATGTAGATACAGATTATAACAAATGCATTGGCTGTCATATCTGCGCTGATGTATGTCCAACTGGTTATATTAAAATGGGGCTCGGCGAATAAATTACTCGCCTTTTAATCAGGGGAAAATAATTGAAACACCTTAAAATATCTTTTCTGATATTTATATTAGTAGTAGGTATACAAGGCGTAAAAGCGCATGATGGGAACCCACATGTGTCACCAGGGAAGTCTAAAGCAGATTCTCAAGAAGCATGTGTTGAGCCAACTGAATTAATGCGAAAAGAGCATTATATGTTCTTACTACATCAAAGAGATGAGACCGTAATTGACGGTGTTAGAACTAAGCAGCATAGCCTAGCAAATTGTGTAGATTGTCATGTATCATATGATGATCAAGGTAAAGCAGTACCTATTAACTCTGAAGGGCAATTTTGCCAAGAATGCCATGTTAAGACAGCTACAAATATTACATGCTTTTCATGTCATGCAGCAGAACCCCGTTATCCTAAACATATGAATACAACTAGTAGTACAGTCATAGAAATTAATGAATTAGCAAATAATATTAAAGATGATAGATAGAAGAAAATTCCTTGTAAAATCTGCTACCGCATTAGCTATAACTTTTGTGGTGCCATCACTGATTTCAAATAAAGCATATGCAAAAAAACCGTTAGCAGAAAAAGTTACAAATAAACAAAGTTGGGGTATTCACATAGACACATCAAAATGTGTAGATGGGTGTACTGCATGTGTAGATGCATGTAATGAAGAAAATGGTTTGACAGGTTTTGGACGACCAGCTACTGACTCACAATGGATACGAAAAGTTAAAGTTAAAAGTAACACTACAGAAAAAATTACTACAATGCCTCTGATGTGTCAGCATTGTGAGAATCCACCATGTTGTGATGTTTGTCCAACAGGTGCATCATTCAAGAGAGTAGATGGAATAGTAATGGTGAATCAGCACACATGCATTGGTTGTAGATATTGTATGATGGCTTGTCCGTTTAAGGCTCGTTCTTTTGTCCATGAAACACTCACGCAACAAAATACAAATGCACCAAGAGGTAAAGGTTGTGTTGAGAGTTGTAACTTATGTGTTAACAGAATTGATCATGGGTCTGAAACAACTGCATGTGAAGATGCATGTAACAATGCAGGACATTCGGCTATTACATTTGGTGACCTAAATGATTTAAAAAGTAAGATTTCATCAGTTATGAAGTCTAATAACCCAAGGAGGCTTAGAAATGATCTTAGTCTTAATCAAAAAGTCTTTTACTCAAACATATGAACTATACGCTAGAAAAACTAAAAACCTGTAGGTATTTATATTGGGGAACTTTTCTTTTCTTGGGTTTTCTTGTGTTAATAGGGTTAGCATCATCAGCTTATATGGAGCACGAAGGACATTATGTAACAGGAATGAATAATCAGATTGTATGGGGACTACCTCATATTTTTGCTGTAACGCTTATAGTGATAGCGTCTGGGGTACTTAACATAGCTTCTATGTCGTCTGCATTCAATAAAAAACTTTACAAGCCTTTAGCGCCACTTTCTGCTCTTTTTGCCATAGCTTTTCTAATTGCAGGCTTGATGATACTAGTACTTGATTTAGGCAGACCAGATAGATTAATAGTTGCAATGACAACGTATAATTTCAAATCTATATTTGCTTGGAATATCTTCTTATATTCTGGTTTTTTTGTAATTTTATCAATTTATATTTGGACGATGCTGGATTTCAATGTCAGCAGGTTCTCATCTACAGTTGGTAAGCTTGCTTTTGGATGGAGAATTATATTAACTACGGGTACAGGCTCGATATTCGGTTTTCTAGTTGCTAGGGAGGCATACTCAACAGCTGTATTGGCACCTTTATTTATAATAATGTCTTTACTGTATGGTACAGCAGTATTTTACATCTTATTAAGAATAATATCTAAGATGCAAAATATAACTATCCCAACTGAAATTACTGTAAATATTCGTAAACTAATAATAATTTTCTTATTAGCCAATATTTATTTTCTTATTTTATATCATATTACAAATCTATATATTTCAAAGCAGATTGCTATTGAAAAATTTATATTACTTGATGGTGGAGGTTATACAACTATGTTTTGGTTAGGACAAGTAGGACTAGGTCTCTTAATACCATTATTCTATGAATTATCTAACAAGGAGAACAGAAACTTTCCACTAACACTCACATCTATAATGATAATTGTAGGCGGGTTCTTTGCAGTAGCGGTTATTATTATTGGAGGACAAGCATTTCCACTTAATATATTCCCTGATCACACAATTATAGAATCAACATTCTTTGATAATGGCATTCACGGATATACACCTTCTATTTATGAGTATGGGCTCGGTATTGGTGGCACATCTTTAGCCTTAATTATTATTCTTGTACTAATTACTAATTTGAAATTTATTCCATCTAAAAAATAGTAGACTCATTACTAATGAACTCTATACTTATATCATCGACAAAGAAGTCATCAGGAAAAACTATTGTCTCGATTGGTCTAGCTGGACTAGCTAGAAATTTAAAATACAGTGTACAGACTTTCAAAAAAGGACCTGATTTTATAGACCCATCGTGGCTATCAGCAGCCTCAAAAGCTCCTTGTTATAATTTAGATTTCAATACAATGAATAAGGAAGAAATTAGATCTAGTCATCGTAATAAATTAAAGTATGCAGATTTTTCATTAATAGAGGGAACAAAAGGTTTATTTGATGGCGTAGCCACTTCAGGCAATGATAGCAATGCTGAGCTTGCTAAAATACTTAATGTAGGAATAATTCTAGTCATTGATTGTAGTGGAATGACACGCGGCATTGCACCATTATTGTTGGGTTATAGTAAATTTGATAAAATACTCAAGTTAAATAATATTATTCTTAACAATGTATCTACATCTAGACATGAACAAAAGCTTATAACTGCAGTAAAAGAATATACTGATTTCAAAATTATTGGATCAATCCCTCCAATCAAAAATATGATAGACGAGAGACATTTAGGATTAATACCAGCGTTTCAACATACTAATAAAAGTAAAATAATTAGAACTATTATCTCTACGATAAAAAATAACATCGATTATAAAAAAATATATCCAAAACATAAAAAAGAAAAAGTAAGACCTTTGCTACAAAAGACATTATTGAAGAAGAAACAGGTTCTAACAATAGGAGTCGCTAAAGATTCTGCATTCGGTTTCTATTATGAAGATGACCTAGAAAAGATTCGTCAATTAGGCCATAAAGTAAAATTCATAAATCTTATCAAAGATACAAAGTTACCTAAAATTGATGCATTAGTTATTGGAGGAGGTTTCCCTGAAACTGAAGCAAAAAAACTTGAAGCTAATATCTCTATGAGGAAATCTATAAAAAAAATAATAGAAAAAGACGTTCCTGTTTATGCAGAATGTGGCGGGTTAATGTATCTTTCTAAAAGTTTAAAATTTAAAAATAACACTAATAAAATGTGTAATGTATTTGATATTGAAATTAATATGAATAAAAAACCTATAGGCAGAGGTTACACTGTGTTGAAGCCCCAATCTCATCCTTGGGGTATAAATAAAACTAATATACGTGCTCACGAATTCCATTATTCTTCAATTGTAAATGGAAAAAAGAAGTACAAATATGCATTTGATATCAAAAGAGGCTATGGTATAAATGGAAAGGTAGATGGTTTAATCTATAGAAATGCAATAGCATCATTCTCTCATCTTAGATCTACTGATACATTTAATTGGGTTGAATATTTTATTAAATTTATAGAGAAAGTTAATGGTACAACAAATATTTGAAATAACAGATCAAGCAGCCAAGCAGATCAAAAAAGCAGCAGAAGTATCCGAAAGTACTGAATGGCCTTTACGCATATCTCTTAATGTAGATGACAGTGGAAAATTTAACTATTTAATGGGTTTCGATCAGTCTAAAGAAGAAGATTTACAACTAAAAATAAATGGAATAAATATACTAATTGATCCAAATTCTATGATTAATCTTAAAAATACTAAACTTGATTATGTTGAACTAGACGGTAGTGATAAACAGTTCATTTTTATAAACCCTAATGATCCTGAGCATAAAAAACCAGATGAAACGTTGGACAGTAATACTACTCATGAATTTAACTAGTACTTAGTTCCTTAGAGATTTTGGTAAAGAAAATGTTACAGCTTCTTCTTTAAATTCTATTTGCTCTTTCGAAATTGTAGCACCTTCAGCAATTAAATATTTAATCAAAGATTGTACTGTATGTTCAGGCGCAGATGCTCCAGCTGTTATACCAATAACTTTTTTATTACTTAAACTAGAAATATCAAGCTGACTTTCATGATCGATTAAGTAAGCACTTTTACCAGCTTGAACTGCAATTTCTTTGAGTCTTTGTGAATTTGAGCTATTTTGTGAACCAACAACTATTAGGCAATCACAATAATTTAAAATTTTTTTTACAGCTTCTTGTCTATTTTGTGTGGCGTAACATATATCATCTTTTTTTGGACCCATTATTTTTGGATACTGTATTTTAATATAGTCAATAATATTTTTTGTATCATCAACTGATAGGGTTGTTTGCGTAACATATGCAATTTTATTATTTTGTATCTTTAAGCTTTTTGCATCTTCAATATTCTCTATAAGATGAATCTTTCCTTTGTTCGAATTATATTGCCCCATTGTTCCTTCAACTTCAGGATGACCATAATGCCCGATTAAAATAACATCAGTATCTGAAAGTGCATATTTATGTATTTCAATGTGAACTTTAGTCACTAGTGGACAAGTTGCATCAAAAACTTTCAACTCTTTTTTTTCAGCTGCATCTGTTATCTCTTTTGAGACACCATGTGCGCTATAAATCAATATGGATTTATCTGGTACTTGCTCTAATGACTCTATGAATTCAACACCTTTATTTGTAAGCTCTTCAATTACATTTTTGTTATGTACAACCTCATGCTTAACATATATTTTTTCATCAAACATTTCTATTGCTCTATTAACTATACCTATAGCTCTATCTACGCCAGCACAAAATCCTCTTGGCTTAGTTAATAATAATTCACAACCTTTAAGATTCATTAAATATCTCTAATATTTCTACTTCAAACATAATTTCTTTATTACATAAAGGGTGATTCATATCAATTAAAATATCATCATTTAGAATTTCTAAAACTGTTATAAAGTATGATCTACCATGATCAACCGTTTCTATGATATCACCAGGTTTAATTTTCTTATTATTTTTAAAAGATTTTAGTGATGTTTTAGTCACTTTCTTTTCATCATAAACCCCAAATATATCTTTTGAAGAAAACTTGTATTCTTTTTTTTCATTGCATTCCATTCCGTATAGCGCAGCCTCTATTATTTGCGGTAAATTGCTTTGCCCAATAGTTATCTCTATAGGGGCTTTATCGAACGTTGTTTCAAATAAAACTCCATTACCTTTTAATGCATAGTTTAAAATAACCTTGCTATTGTATTTAATCATGCTCACTTTTAGTCTTGAAAAAATGAATAATTATTAGAATTGCTCCTAGGCTAATAGATAAATCAGCTAAATTAAAAATAGCTGGAAAATAGATATTATCATAATGAATGATTATAAAATCAGTTACTGAGCCATTATCAAATCTATCAAATAAGTTACCCCAGCCTCCTCCTAATATAAGAGATAATGAAATAACGTAGAGATAATCATTAGATAAGGTATTATAAAGCTCTATACATATATATATTAAAATTAAAAATATTATTGATGTTAGTATCCACAAATAACTTTTATCTGTGTCATTAAACAAACTAAAGGCCACTCCATAATTATTGATAGTTTGAAAAATAATATATGAGTTTACAATTTTAATTTCATTTAATGTGAGAGCATACTGTTTAGAAAAATAATCTATTATTAAAACTGCTATGATAATGAAAAGAGCAATTAAACCTCTTATGCGAATTTTCTGCATTCTCCATCACCATATACATTATCGGAACATCTTCTACATATTGTCGGATGATCTTCAATCGTTCCTACGGTCTCATTCAAATGCCAACATCTTTCACATTTATTATTTTGTGACTTTGATATAGTTATTGAGAGTTTATATGGGTTTTTATCAATCGAATAACTATCGTTTTCATTGCCCAATCTCAGCGTACATTCTGAAACAATAAATACAAACTTTAGCTCATCAGAAATATTATTTATATTCTCATATAGTTTATCGTTACAAATAAGATCTAATTTACACTCAAGAGATGAACCGACTTTATTGTTATTTCTTGCTTCCTCAATCATCCTGGACACAAATGGTTTAATTGAATACAGACTATCGTAAATGTCTATCTCATGATCATCCATTGAAAAATCAATATCAAACCATTCTGTGAGATAAATACTATCTTTTGCATTAGGCATCTTTGAATATATTTCTTCTGCTGTGAATGTCAATATCGGCGCAATCCATGAATTTAGATAACTTATAAGTATATGACAAGTTTTCTGAGCAGATCTTCTAGATAATCCATCACTTTTTGATGTGTATAACCTATCCTTAATTATATCAAGATAATAGCCTCCGAGTTCTAGGGTGCAAAAGTTTATAATATCTTGTATCAATTTATGAAATTTGAATTCACTATAATCTTTCTTAATTTGTATATTAAGTTTTTTAGCTTTGTGTATTATCCATTTATCGATCTGCACCATATTATCTAAATCAATTTCTGTTCCATCATAGTCACTTATATTTGATAGAAGAAATTTAGATGTATTTCTTATTCTCCTATATGATTCAGAAACTCGTTTAATAATTTCATCTGAAATTGTCATTTCTTTTGAGTAATCTGTCATAGCAACCCAAAGCCTTAAAATGTCAGCACCTTTATCTTTAATAATTTTTTGTGGTGAAATGATATTGCCTATAGACTTTGACATTTTCTGACCATCTTTATCTACAACAAAACCATGTGTAAGGACATTTTTATATGGGGACTTCCCATACATAGCATGAGATGTTATCAAAGAGGATTGAAACCATCCCCTATGTTGATCTGAACCCTCGAGATACAAATCTGCGGTTTCTTCAATCCCTCTGTTTTTTAAGACCGATTGATGTGTTACTCCAGAATCAAACCATACATCTAATGTATCTTTTACTTCCGTATAGCTTTCAATATCTTTAACCAGTAGTTTTTTGTCATAATCTATCCAAGCTTCTATGTTTCCACCCTTAATTATTTCTGAGGCCTTGTTTAGTATAGTTTGCGTATCAGGGTGCAGCTCATTAGATTCTTTATGTAAGAAGAGAGGCAAAGGAACTCCCCAGTTTCTTTGTCTAGAAAGACACCAATCCGGCCTTCCTTCAATCATATTAAATATTCTATCTTGACCCCAAGATGGCAACCAATTAATAATAGGTATTTCTTTTTTAATTGACTCTCTTAAACCAGAATTATCCATGCTCATAAACCATTGTGGTGTTGCTCTAAATATGAGTGGAGTTTTATATCTCCAACAGTGAGGATAGGAATGCTCATACTTTTCCGAGAATAATAAACTTTTATTTTGTTTAAGTAATTCTATTATTTCATCATTGCTTTCTCTTATTTTTTTGCCACCGAATATTGGTAAAGACTCATAAAATCTACCGTAATCATCAACAGGATTATAGATTTCGAGATTATACTTTTTACCTGCAAGATAGTCATCTGTGCCATGACCAGGAGCAATATGAACCGCCCCCGTTCCATTTTCATCTGTGACATGATCTGCAATTATTGCCGGCACTTTGAAGTCATAGAAAGGGTGTTGGAGTTCAAGTTTTGAAAAATCTTCATTATCAATGCTGAACAATACCTCATAGTTAGAAATATTCGATTTATCCATGACAGATGTAATTAAATTCTTTGCTAATATAAGATATCTATCTTTAATTTTAACAAATGAATAATCTATCGACGAACTTAATGCAACAGCCCTATTTGCAGGAAGTGTCCATGGAGTTGTAGTCCATATTGGAATATATACATCAAAATCCTTATTTAGTCTCTCATGTAAAGATATATCTTTTTTATTTAAGACTTTAAAATTCACACAAACAGCATGAGAAGTAATATCTTTATATTCAACTTCAGCTTCAGCTAATGCTGAGGAAGATTCTATACACCAATGAACAGGCTTAGAACCATAGTAGATGTGTCCATTTTTAATCATTTTCGATAAACTGTTTACAATCTCTGATTCTATTTCCTTATCCATACTTGTATATGGTTTATCCCATGTACCAAATATTCCTAGCCTGATAAAGTCCTCTTTTTGTTTTTTTATTTGTTTTTCGGCAAACTCCCTACAAGCGAGAATAAAGCCTTTTGGATTATCTCTAAATTTCGCTTTTCCGTATTTCTTCTCAACTTGCAGCTCTATAGGTAAGCCATGGCAGTCCCATCCAGGAATAAATGGAACATGGTAACCAGACATAATCTTTGATTTAATAATGAAGTCTTTAAGAATTTTGTTTACAGCGTGCCCTATATGAATGTCACCATTTGCATAAGGAGGCCCATCATGAAGAATATATTGTTTTTTATTTTCTGATTGCTCTAAATTTCTATGATAAATCGATTTTTCATCCCATTTCTTTAGTATCTCAGGTTCCCTATGTGGTAAATTCCCTTTCATAGGAAAATCAGTTTTTGGAAGGTTTAGTGTATCTTTATATTCCATAATTTTTGCTATTGATTATTGCATATTTATGGTCTTCATTCATTTGTTTAATTAGGTCATCTTCATCAGAAAATTTAATTTGTTTTCTTATAAACTCTAGAAATGATACTTTGATTTTTTTCCCATAGATATCTTTATCAAAATCAAATATAAAAACCTCTAACAATTTAATTTTTCCGTTGTATGTCGGCTTGTTCCCTACAGATGATAAAGCAAAGTATCTCTGATCATTTAAAAAAACTTGAGATAAATATATGCCATCAAGAGGATAATTATAATCTAGGGAAATATTTGCAGTTGGGTAACCAAGCTTACGGCCTAATTTTTCTCCATGCGACACCATACCTTCAATCATATATTTTCTTCCTAAACAATTTTCAACATCTCCAAACTTACCATCATTAATTAATTCTCTTATTCTTGTGCTACTTATATTTTCATTTTTATATTTTTCTAATTTAGGAATAATTACATTAAAATCATTAAACTGCTCATACTCACGTAGCATTTTTATTGTGCCTTCTCTTCCTTTGCCGAATTTAAAATTATCACCTATCACTAAATATTTTGCATTTAATCTTTTAAGAAGAATTTCTTTACAAAAATAAGTAGCTGATAAATCTCTCATAGAATTGAAATCAATCGATAGTAATGTATCAATACCAAAAGACCTAATATGTTCAGATTTAAGAGAATTGCTGTATAGTCTTTTGAAATTATTTTTATTAAATATTTCTTCAGGTAACTGATCAAAAGTAAACACAAGGGATTCAAGACTATTTTCAGATGCTATTTCACAAGTTTTATTTATTAGTGATTGATGACCTTTGTGTACTCCATCAAAATTTCCAATAGTTACTACTTTTGGAGTACTTGATACTTCTTCAATTCTATTTTTAATAATCATATCTTGTAGTTTTTAAATGTCACACCCATTGCTCTCAAAGATAAAAAATAAATTATTGCACCCATAATTAAACTCATAAGTAAGTAAAAAATTCTATCATAGAAACTTATATTAGTTTCAAATGGCGCCGTATATCCATAAATTAATAAAATAGTAAGCATAATCAAGGATGCAATAATTACTTTTAATGTGGATAAATTTAAAAATAAATTATCTTTTATGATTTCTATTTTCCTTAACTTGAAGCTCATTAGGATTACCTGTATCCATGCTGACAGTGATGTTGCTAAGGCAACTAACGCATGAGCACCTTCAAATGGAGATTTCAAGTACAGATATAGCACTACTAAATTTGCCGCAATATTTATACTTATCCCAATAATAGAATAAATTACAGGTGTTTTAGTATCTTGTCGTGAATAAAAAGCCGTCACTAATATCTTTAAAAAAATAAATGCAGGAAGGCCGAGACTGTATGTTACTAGACTTAAAACTGTCATCCCTACATCTAACATTCCAAAGCTACCATACATAAATAATGAGGAAACAATAGATGCGGAGAGAACTATTAGTCCAATCATGGCAGGTAATGCTATTAATATTGCAAGCTTGATTGATCTTGTCAGTGTTTGAGAATACTTATGTAGTTCATTTTTTTGAAAATGTTCAGATAAAACAGGAAGCACTACAATTGATATTGCGATTCCAAAAACTGCTAACGGCAGCTCTATTAGTCTATCAGAAAAATACAACCAGCTTATACTTCCAGTCATTAATAAAGACGCAACAATTGTGTCTATCAGAAGATTAATTTGTACTGCTGCTGTTCCTAAAATCGCAGGCCCCATTAGCTTTATGATTTTCATAGAACCATGATTATAAAAATTAATCTTTGGAAGTTTGAGATAACCTAGTTTATGCATCAAAGGTAGCTGAATTAGCAATTGAACTATACCTGCAACTAGAACGCCATAAGAAAGTGATATTATCGGGACTACAAAAAGGGTTGATGAAAAAATTGTAAATACAATTAAGCTTAAGTTTAAAAACACAGGTGTTATTCCAGATAAAACAAAATGGCCATGAGAATTAAAAATTCCGGCACACATAGCTGTAAGTGAGATAAATAATAAATAAGGAAATGTTACAAAAAGCATTTGTGATGTTAAGCCCATCTTTTCATTATCATCCATGAACCCAGGTGCAAATATATAAGCTAACTCTTGTGAAAAATACATGCCAAGAGATGTAATGATAATTAAAACTAAAAATAAATTACCAAAAACATTTTGTGTGAAATCTACAAGCAAGTTTTTTTTATTTAGTCGATATTCTTGTAGAACAGGAATGAATGCTTGAGAAAATGCTCCTTCTGCAAACAGTCTTCGGAAGAAATTTGGTATCTTAAACGCTACAAAAAAAGCATCAGTATTTGAACTTGCTCCAAAATAACTAGCAAAGAGTACATCTCTTATGAAACCAGATATTCTGGATATTAGAGTAGTTAAACCAAAATGGCTTGAAGATTTTACAATTGACCTTGTTTTTTCTGATTCTTTTGTCATAAAAGGTGTATTATATTGACAGTAGCCCGCTTGACTGAGATAATCTTCATTCATTTTACCTATTATTGGAGAAAATTACATTGGCAAATACAGCACAAGCTAGAAAAAGAGTAAGACAAGCTGCAAAAGCAAGAGTGAGTAATGCTGCTAAAAAATCTGAATTTAGAACAAGTATTAAAAAAGTCCTTAGTTCAATTTCAGACAAAAACGCAGAACAGTCAAAAAAAGATTACATTACAGCAGTATCGTGTATAGATAAACTTGCCGCAAAAGGGCTTATTCATAAAAATAAAGCTGCAAGGCATAAATCTAGATTAAATAGTAAAATTAAATCTCTATAAAAATTAAGTTATCAGCATGAATAACTTCCTTGGTAAATCTGTCATGATATTCAGATTTGATATCAATAGAACATTTACCCTTTAATAAAAGTATTTCATCAGAGTTATAATTAACTATACCTTTTGCTACACAGTTATTATTTTGATCTAAACAGTTAATTACGTCACCTTTATCAAAAGAACCGTTAATATGTGTTATTCCTACAAATAGCAGACTATTGCTTTGGCTTAATGCTTTACAAGCCCCTTCATCAATTACTACAGAACCTTGATTTTCTGTGGTATCAAGCCATTGTTTCTTTGAACTAATTTTTTTTGTTTCAGGAATGAATAACGTACCAAATTTATTTTCATTGAATATATCTTGAATTATTCCTTTCTGATATCCATTGGCAATAAGTGTTCGTGTTCCTGATAGTGCTGCCCTTCTAACTGCTTGTAATTTTGTAGAAAAACCACCTGTTCCTGTCGAGCTCTTGGTGCTAAAGTCCGAATCATAATTTTTAAGTTCATTAACATTTAATATCTTAATCAATTTTGCATCAGCATACTTATCAGGATTCTTATCATACATACCATCTTGATCAGTAAGAATAATTAGCAGGTCAGCCTCAATAAGATTTGCAATCATTGATGCTAAGTTATCGTTATCACCTAATTTTATCTCTTCAGTAGAGACAACATCATTTTCATTAATTATAGGTATTATTCTATTTGAATGAAGTTCCTCTATAGTTCCCTTAATATTTAAATAACTTACACGATTATTGATATCATTGTGAGTAATCAGAAGTTGTGCAGTATTGATATCATTATTCGAGAATATCTTTTCATAAATAAGCATCAACTTTTGTTGACCAACTGCTGCAAGAGCTTGCAATTTTTTTATGTCAGTAGGTTTATCATTTATATTGAGGGCAGTCATGCCTTCACTGATTGCGCCAGAAGTCACTAAGACGATATCTTTTCCTACATGAGATAGACGACTTAGCTCATTACAAATATTAGATAAATAGTGTTTATCATTAGAATTATTAATTATAGAGCTACCAATTTTAACTATAATTTTTTTAGATTTCTTTAATTCTATTTTCATATTTTAAAAACTCATATATTTCATTTGTAAGTTCTTTGATATTAGTTTTATTAATTGTTGATATAAAGTAAGCATGGTGATTGTTTTCTTTAAAACATTTTTTAAGTTCTGAAAGTTCATCATTACTTAGTAAATCTATTTTATTTATCACTATCCATTTATCTTTTTTTAGCAATGCTTCATCAAAACATGCTAATTCATTTTTAATCTTATCAATTTCTATAATAATATCTTCATATGTTTTTCCCGAACAATCAATTAAGTTTAAAAGCATTTTTGTTCTACTAATATGTTTTAAAAATCTTATTCCTAGGCCAACTCCCTTTGACGCTCCTTCAATAATTCCTGGAATATCTGCTATAACAAACTTTTCATAATCTGAGTAGAGAACAACACCTAAGTTTGGTGTTAATGTAGTAAATTCATAGTCTGCGACTTTCGGTTTTGCCATACTGACTGATTTAAGGAATGAACTTTTGCCCGCATTTGGTAGACCAACAAGTCCGACATCAGCAAGAACTTTAAGAATAATTTTTATCTCTTTAAATTCTCCTTCTTTCCCATTGGTTTTCTTTCGAGGTGCTCTATTAGTAGATGTTTTAAATCTAACATTACCATACCCATGTTCACCACCTTGCACAATAGTGAATGACTTTGATTCATCATCAAGATCAAATAACTCTTCATTGGTTTCATTGTCATAAATCACGCATCCAAGTGGTAAATTAATTATTAAATCCTCACCATTTCTTCCATGTTTATTCTTACTACTTCCAGATTTGCCATTTTCTGCTTTATATAAACTTTTGTTTCTAAAATCTGCAAGTGTATTAAGACTATCTGTCCCTTTTATTATTACAGAACCCCCATCACCACCATCACCACCATCAGGTCCACCAAATGGTATATACTTTTCTCTTCTAAAGCTAAGGCAGCCTGAACCGCCATTACCTGCTCTAACCGTAATAACAGTCTCATCGATAAATTTCATGATCTAGTGGGTTTTAGTGTTTTGTTGGAAGAACACTAACAAATTTATGTTTGTTAGGACCTTTTTTATGGAAATGGACATATCCATCACTGGTAGCAAAAAGAGTGTGATCTCTACCACAGCCTACATTATCACCTGCTTTAACAGGAGTTCCTCGTTGTCTTAAGATAATGTTGCCAGCATGTACAAATTCACTGCCGTATTTTTTGACACCAAGTCGTTTAGACTCAGAATCTCTACCGTTTTTTGTACTACCACCTGCTTTCTTATGTGCCATTTTACTTAATCGACTCTATTTTAATTTCTGAGAAACCTTGTCTGTGACCTTGTGTTCTCATATAGTGTTTTCTTCTTTTGAATTTTACTATTCTTATTTTAGGATATCTACCATGTTTTTGAATAGTTGCCTTAATTTTAAGAGATTCAAGAGCTTTCTTTTCAATTAAAGACTCTTTATCATCAAACGCCATAATTATATTATCAAGCTCTATTTCAGTTCCTTCTGGTTTTGAAATTGAGTCAACGCGGATGACGTCACCTTCAGCTACGTTATATTGATGTCCACCTTGTTTAATAATTGCATTCATAATGATCTAAGGTGTTTGATTCTACCTTGATTTTTTTAAATAATAAACCATTTTATGGCGATTTAGCTTATCTAAATATGATATATTTTCGGAAGAATGGTCAATTTTGATGAAATTAATAGAGCTCTGTCATCCGAGTTGGATAATCTGAACAATTTTCTTAAAAAAGCTACTAAAACAGATGTCCCACTTATAAACACATTATCTGGACATATGATTGAGAGTGGAGGAAAAAGGATAAGACCAATTATATTATTTTTTATGTCTAGAATATTAGGTAATGACCAACATACAATCCATGCAGGTGCAATATTAGAATTAATTCATGCTGCGACACTTCTTCATGATGATGTTGTGGATCAATCAGATATTCGACACAATATAAAAACTGCGAATAAACTTTGGGGAAATGATAGTGCAGTATTAGTTGGAGATTTCATCTATTCTCGGGCTTTTGAGTTAATTGTCGAAATCAATAAGGAAAAAGTTTATAAAATTCTTGCAGAAACAACGAATAAGATATCACAAGGCGAAGTAATGCAATTAATGATAAAAGATAAAATAATGGATGATGAAAGTATTTATTTGGACATAATTTATTTAAAAACAGGAAAACTTTTTGAAGCATCAGCAGTAGTTGCAGCAGAATTGGCTGGAGGAGAACATTTAAATGCCGCAAGAGATTTCGGTAAAAATTTCGGAATTGCATATCAACTAAGGAATGATTATTTAGATTACTTTGGTGAGGAAAATATAACGGGTAAGAATATTGCTGAAGATTTATCTGAAGGTAAATCCACGTTGCCGTTAATACATAGTTTTAATTCATCGAATGATCAAAATCAAAAAGACATAAAAGAAATATTTAATGGCAAGATTATTTCAAAAGCAGGAAAACTTCTAAAGATTTTTAAACAAAATAAATCTGATATTTATACACAAAAACAAATTAATAAATATTCAAATAAAGCGATAAAGTCTCTAGAAATATTTGAAGGTAAAGACAAGGATATGCTAGTAGAGCTGACTAAATTATGTACTCAAAGAACTAGATAGTAGGGAATGGATATCTACCTTTAATTATCTCAGATAATGTTTTTCCTTCAGAGTAACCATCCATAAATTTCTTTCCAAAAAATAACTTAAGCATCCAATAACTTAATCTTTGTTTTTTATAAAGAATTTTTGATCCTCTTTTATATAAAGATAACTCCTTTTTCATACCAACTAGAAAATCGTTATATTTATCAAATACTTCTTCATGGCTTGCACTAGAGACAATTGCATCGCCGAGATATTTTGCAGATACAACTGCATTGTAAATGCCCTCTCCCAATAATGTTTCTGCAAGACCTGCAGCATCACCTAGTAAATATATTTTTTTTGATGATGGGATATAATCCATACCTTCAGTTCCAATTGGAAAACCGGTAATATGATTTATCTCATCTGTACCAAGCTCTTTTTTAGAAAAATTAAACAAATCTTTTTTGCTAGGTTTTGGTTGTTTTGGGTCATAAACAAGATTACCTATCCCAATATTATAGTGATCATTTTTAGGGAATATCCATCCATAACCAAGTCGATTAAATATAAATTTTGTTGGTATATCAGCCTTACAAATTTTTTTATCTACAAGACCCTCAAACGCAAATACAGGGTTTTTGAATTTTAAGTTCGAGGACAATCTCCTTACAGTACTATTTGCACCATCAGCTCCAATTAGTAAATTACATTGGATATCATCACCATTTGTTTTCACCACTATATTTTTATTTGATTCTTGAATGCTCATAATTTTATCATTTATGAACCTCACACCTTTCTTTTTCACAAAGTTAAAAAAATAGTTATCAAATTCTTCTCTAACAACCATTTTGCACGCACCTGTAGCATGATTTAAATCAACAGTTTTCCCGTTAGTAAATTTGAATAGCATTTTTTCTGAATCATGTTGCTTAAGCGGCTTTATATCAAATGGAAGCAAGTTCACAGTCTTGGGAGTTAGGCCTCCTGCACACGGCTTATGTCTAGGAAAAGTATGCTTGTCTATTATCAACACATCTTTTCCTGCTTCACGTAGAGTATTTGCTACCATACAACCAGACGGACCTGCTCCTACAATGAGAATATCAGCTTTTATAGTATTAATGCTCATAATTTGTGCATCATGTTTAATAATAATGCGTTAATAAAAAATAATAATTACTGTACAAGAACAAAATAATGTAGAAACGAACTATTTACAAACTTTTTTATATATCTCCTACTAGCACTATTTTGGCACAATTATTGCATCAATATGGTTAACTAATGAGGAAAATATAATGAACATTAAAAAATTTTTTTTTAGTGCTACAGCACTGTTATTTGCAGCACTCCATTCAGATGGGGCCTATGCAGAGAGCGCCCTATCAAATGCTAATACTGCATGGATACTAACATCTACTGCTCTGGTATTGTTTATGACATTACCAGGACTTGCTTTTTTTTATGGAGGATTAGTTCGAAGTAAAAATGTTCTATCTGTATTAATGCAATGTTTTAGTCTGGCGTGTCTAGTAAGTATTATGTGGGTTGCTTTTCTGTATAGTCTTGCATTTGGTGATGGAGGATCAATGAATTCATATATTGGTGGATTAGATAATTCATTCTTAGCCGGCTTATCAATAAGCTCCATGTCTGGTGATATACCAGAATCAGTATTCGTAATGTTTCAATTGACGTTTGCAATTATTACCCCAGCATTAATTGTTGGTGGCTTTGCCGAGAGAATGAAATTCTCCTCAATGTTTCTTTTCAGTTTAATTTGGATGGTTTTGGTTTATGCTCCAATTTGTCATATGGTTTGGGGCGGTGGATTCTTAGGTGAAATAGGCGTGATGGATTTTGCTGGAGGAACAGTTGTGCACATAAACGCAGGTGTCGCGGCACTTATACTTGCAATCTATTTGGGCAACAGAAATGGCTTTCAATCAGTTCCTATGCCTCCTCATAATCTAAGTATGACTGTTGCTGGAGCATCTATGCTATGGGTAGGTTGGTTTGGTTTTAATGCTGGTTCCGCTCTTGCTGCAGATCAATCTGCAGGCATGGCCATGCTTGTAACTCACATTGGAGCTGCTTCTGGTTCTCTTGCATGGATGTTTAGGGAATGGGTTAAGGTTGGAAAACCAAGTGTTTTAGGAATAGTTACTGGTATGGTAGCGGGCCTAGGAACTATTACACCTGCATCAGGATTTGTTGGCCCAATGGGAGCACTTGCTATAGGTATACTGGCTGGTTTAATTTGTTATGAAGCTACTCAGTATATTAAAAACAAGTTAAAAATAGATGACTCTTTAGATGTATTTCCTGTACACGGTGTTGGCGGTATTTTAGGTACATTACTCACTGCTGTATTTGCATCATCACAATTTGGCGGATTGGGTTTAGAAAATTCTATTTCTGACCAGTTCATGATTCAGCTTTTTGGTGTTGTGTTTACCATTATTTGGTGTGGTATTTTCACAATTGTATCAATAAAAATTGTTGAAATATTTACTGGTAATATTAGGGTTAGTAGTGAAAATGAAGAGACTGGTATTGATATATCAGATCATGGAGAGTCAAGTTATAACTAAGTCAGAACCCTATGAACTTTAGTGCTTATGGTTTTATCGTGTAATGTTATTACACGATAACCATAGGACAAATTTTCATCAACTTTAAAATCAGCAGATAATGCTTCAAATTGATAGCAAGTTGAAGGTGTTGTAAAAAATTCAATATTGCCCATTTTTAAATGAAACTCTTGATGAACATGACCAGAAAATATACTAAAACTGAGATTTTCGTATGACTGCAAAGCATTAATCAGTAATTCACTATTCTCGCAAATATGTCTGTCAATCCACTTTGATCCTATCGGTTTTAACGGATGATGTGTGAATATTAAGACATTCTTAGCCATATCCAACATATCTAAACTTTTTATCAGATCATGTATTTGGCTTTTTTTAAGCTTACCATTTACCATGCTAGGAACATGTGTATCAAAATTATAGGCTAAAGCATTAGCATTAGACAAATCTATATTACCTATAGATATTTGATCGTCTTGCAGCGACTTAATTAAAGTAAAGTCGTCATGATTACCAGGCAGCAATGATATCTTGAATTTATATCTTTTTAAAAGTTCTTTGATATGTTGATATGATTCCGATGAGTAATCATTTGATAAGTCACCTGTAATTATTAAATATTCAATATTCTTATGATTAAGTTTAATGGTCTCTAACGTATTATATAACCTTGAATAGGGCACACAGTTGTTCTTTTCCTGATTAATATCTTTCGCAATGTGCAGGTCAGTTATTTGAACTATATCCATAAACTATTTTATAGCACATAGCTCTTAATTTTCTGAGAAAATGTGATATATTACAGTCCTGATTATGAAAAAAGATATACATCCAGATTATAAACCGGTCATATTTCATGACGTGACATGTAATAAAAGTTTTTTACTTTCTTCTACAGTTAAAACAACTGAAACAATGACGTATGAAGATGGTAAGGAATATCCAGTTTATAAGGTTGAAACATCATCAGAGTCACACCCTTTTTACACCGGTAAAGGCCGCATAGAAACCAAAGAGGGTCGCGTAGCTAAATTCAAGAAAAAATACTCTAAAAAGTAAACCCCAAAGATACTAGATAAATTCTAAAAATAATGTTGACAGAACTATTTTCCTGTAATACTGTTATGGACAGTAAGTGGACAAAGTATAAATATATTAGACAAATCTTATATATTAATACTCTTATCTACTATTAATTTGACAAAATGCGGACAAAGGAGGCAATAATGTCAACAATATTAGCAAACGTTAAGTATTTGCTTGCACCATCACTGATTTTGGTAACATTTTTCGGTGTATTAGCAGGTGGATTACTTTCTTGGATCGGTGTAGCTTTATTAGGAGTGGGTGTCGTAGTTGATACTATACTTCGCAAACAAGCATCAAGTGCAATGCACAAAGATGATGGTACAACTAAAGCATCACCAGCATTCCAAAACATGGTAATGTATTTAATGTTACCAGTATTCGTATTACTACAACTTGCACTTGCATGGAGAGTAAACGGATTTATGACAGGAGTACCTGTAGAAGTAACATCAATATGGTTCAATCTAATCCCTGTATACAGCGGAATTAGCTCATTAGATTTAATCGGTGCTGTTCTTTCAACTGGTATTTTTGCCGGTATAGGAATCATTTACGGACATGAACTTTCACATTGTAAAGGCTTTGCATTCATCATTTCAAGAATGACAATGGGTCTTTCAGGTTCAGCTCATTTCTGTTACGCACACGTATACAACCATCACCTAGAACTTGCTAGTGAAGATGATCCTGCAACTGCACCACGCGGTCGTACAATTTATGGTCATTACTTACTATCATATTTAGGACAATCAAAATTCGTGTTTAACATGGAGAAAGAAAGACTTTCAAGAATGGGAGTCCCATTCATTTCATGGCAAAACCGTTGGATTCGTGGTTACATGATGTCAGTACCATCAGCTGTATTATTCTTCATGGCTGGCGGATGGATTGGTATAGCAGCACTTGCAACTGTATGGGTAATTTCAAACTTTGAACTTGAAGCATTGAACTATCTAGAGCATTACGGTTTAGTACGTGTAAAAGACCAACCTATTGACTATCGTCACAACTGGGATAACAACACATTGTTCACAAGTTGGTTCTTTATCGAAATTGGTCGTCAAGCAGACCACCATGATCGTGGAGAAACACACTTCTGGGAGCTTGAAAATGTAGGTGCACCAAACACAGGTTGGGGTTACTTCACAATTTTCGCCCTTGCATTAGTACCACCACTATGGCACTGGTACATGCGTAAAAGGTTAGCAACTTGGGATACAAAATTCGCAACAGATGAAGAAAAAGCAATTGCGACTAGAATCAACAAAGAAGTTGGTTATGAAGGAACTTCATTCAAGGATGATGAACTTTCTTTCCCAATAGAAAACTAATATAGGAAATATCAAGGATCAAATGGACTTGATGCACCCCCTCAAATGAGGGGGTGTTTTTATTTTAGTAATGAAAACATATAGCTTTAGTCAGATTGTTCAGTTCTAATTTACAACTAACACATTTATATCTTAGACCTACGGTTGTAAGCGTTTTTACTAAAATTAAATTAGCAAGACTACCTTTTATGTTACTAGGTAAGTCAATCTGCAATTGACCATCTTTGTACGTAACATTATATGGTTGTATTTTAACTTTGCTATTACATAGTACAGATCTAAGTTCACTATGAATATCAACAGCGGGTATACCTTTGAAAACTTTACCTGATTTATAAAATTTAGCTTTGATCGATCCTGAATATGCACCAATCTTAGCCGAACTCAATGGATTATCGAGTTCAATATTTGTTTCATGATTGCTCATTATTTTCTCCTCTTTAGTGTTTATACTGATCAGTATTGGCACACAATCTAGAGTTCAAATGCCAAAAAAAAACCATCAAGCAGAGCTATGATGGTTACCGATCGCTTTAGCTCTTTTACGCCTGCAAGCTGATGTCAAATAGGCGTACCTTATTCAAACATTATGATTATTGTCTGTCAACGTCTTTTTTGAATGGATAAATTATATTATCGACTAACTTAAGCTCTAACGCCCTATTTTCTAAGCCCATATGAAGCCTCTCTTCTTCTTTAGCATCAGAATATGATAAAAAAAGTTTATCCCAAATTGTTAGTATGCTCGAATAGTTTGCTTCTCTTGATTTACGAGCAGTTGTGTGATGATTCGTATGGTACTGTGGCGTGACTAGAATCTTTGATATTACTTTTTCTAAATTAGCCGGAAGTTTTGTGTTGCTGTGATGAAACTGTATAGATAGTACTAATAGTATTTCATAAAAAAGATATTCCGCCACTGTGATACCAAAGATATATATTATAATCGCCTTATACATTGTGGATAATATTAACTCACCAACATGAAAGCGTACTGATGTGCCAACATCCATATGTGTGTCTACATGGTGAACATAGTGAAATTTCCAAAGAAATTGATTCGTATGATTAAACCGATGCCACCAATATAGTGATATATCAAGAACAATAAAGCTTAATAGAAATTTGATAGAATCTAGATCTGAAAAAATAAATAACAGTCCGTATTGAGATTCTGTTACAAGGATTAATATAGGCATTAAAATAAAAATAATTGGTATTCTCATAAGTACACTATTAAAAACTGCAATTACGATGTGAAAAAGAAGCCTTTTATATCTTGGCGTAGTCCATTTTCTATTTGGGTAGTATGTTTCTAAAAGAAAAAAAACAAAAAATCCTAACAAGAAAAACGATACTTTTAGTGTTGTTAATGCCTCCAAATTCATACTTCATTCTATCATTTTAATTAACATTACTGATATACTGATTGGATGACAAATTCCGAAAGACACAGACTTAGTCTCATTATAGCAACTTTAGGCCCTTCAACTGATAACGACAAAGAATTAATTACTATGTTGATGGCCGGGATAGCTCGACAATGGACAGATGGAGTAGACATAGCACGTGTACTTTATAGCGATGGAAATGATGTTGCAAAATCAAGAATAGATATATTTAGAGAACAATCAAAGAAGCGAAATCTTTCTACATCAATTTATCTAGATACTGATGATAAAAATTCGGATGATTATATTAATTTTGGAAATGAGGTACTTCCAGAGATTATGACATTTGATGTATCTAATGGTATTGATTTTTTTAAAACTATTAAGTCTAAATTAGCTGATAGTATAAAAGTTTGTGTAAGAATTAAAAATGGTCATGCGACTGAAGACTTAGATGACTTCTTTATAGAATGTGACTACTCTATGATCGAACTTGATTCTAAAGTGATACACGATGACAATATTGTGAAAAGATCGAAAGATAACAATTGCGAACCAATTTACTTAGCACTTATGCCAACTCTTATGAAAGGTCAGGTCCAATCTAGAGATGAAAACTTTGAGATAGGTCATACACTTGAGGAAGGTTTTGATTTAATAGCGCTTTATCAGGAAACTGCTCATGGTCCTTATCCTGCTAGATCAGTTAAGTGTATAGATGAGATCAGTGTTGAGTCTGAGAAACTCAGAGTGAATCCATTCCAGGATGCTTTAGATAAATTTCTTTCATTTTTCAAAAAAAAATAATTACCCTGGCGGCCAGCCAAGAGTCCTATTTGCTAATATATGTATGTGAAGATGAAAAATAGTCTGCCCAGCTTCACTTCCATTATTAATAACTAATCTATAGTTAGACACATTAATATTTTGCATTTGCTTTTTGATAGTCAACATAAGGTGACCCATAATGTCGATATCTTTATCATCTAAATCTGATACACCTATTATTTCTTTTTTTGGTATTGCTAAATAGTGTAACGGTGCTTGCGGGCTGATATCCTCAATAATTATACATAATTCATCTTCAAAAATTATATTAGCTGGAATTTCTTTATTAATTATTTTAGTAAAAATCGTATCAGTCATTATTTTGGTGGTTGATAGGGATTTTGCATAAACTGTGTTTTATATTTTTCTAATTCCGTATGAGGCATTGGCGCATTTTCATTTTTATATTCACTTGTTTTGTTTTCTGATATTTTTTTTAACAGCTGATTATTTTCTTGTTGTAATTTAATGAGTTTTTTCATGAACACTAAGCCATTAATTAATGTTAGAACAATCATTATAAATAATAGCAAGGCAATTAATTTCATGATAACTCCTTGAGTTTACTGATTACTGCGTCTACATGCCCCTTTACTTTCACTGCTCGCCAAGAGTGTAAGATTTTCCCATTCTCGTCAACTATAAATGTTGATCTATCAACACCCATATATTTTCTTCCATATAAGCTTTTTTCTTTTATTACATCTAAGCTATTACATAACTTTTCTTCAGTGTCTGATATTAATGGAAATTTGAAACTATGTTTATCGATAAATTTCTCATGTAAACTTATTTTGTCTCTAGAAACACCAACGACATTTGCTTTAAGACGTTTAATTTTTTGAAGATTTTCATTGAACTCTATGCTCTCAGTTGTACATCCCGGAGTCATATCCTTGGGATAAAAGTATAGAACTAATTTTTTATCTAGAAAGTCATATAATCTTTTCTTTTTATTATCAGTGCATTCTATAGTCATGTCCTTAATCTTTGTATTTATTTTACCATTAGCCATATTAATCCTCGTTTGATATTTTTCTTGCTTTATCTACTAGCATTATAGGTATGTCATCTACTATAGGATAGGCTAAATTAGATTCCTTGCATACAAGTTCATTATTTTTTTCATCATATTCGAGCATTCCACCTGATTTAGGACAGACGAGTATTTTTAGAAGTTGTTTATCCATATTAAAAAAATATATTTCATATTGATTAAATATCAAGTGAAATTGATAATTTTATATGTAATACTTTATCTCAATGAGATTTACTAACCTAATATTTTTACTCACTTTCAGTTTATCATCTTTGGCTTTTATGAGCGGGATAGATCCAAGTAGAGATACTCAAGGTGAATTAGAGATTATAGGAGCTACAATACCACTTGCTCCTGCTAGCGCTTCTGTAAATGCAGGCTATGTGAAATTCACAAACACATCTGATAAAGATCTTGAATTTCATAATTTTACTAGCCCCGTTTATGACAGCGTAGAAATGCATATCACTGAAAGTAGATCAGGTTCTGCTAAAATGAAACAAGTATCTAAAATATTAATTCCAGCTAACTCTAGTGTAGAGCTTAAACCTGGCGGAGCTCATCTAATGTTAATAGGACCTCGTCGTGACGTGCAAGCTGGAGAGCAAATTCTTATGATTGCTCAAGATTCTCTTGAAAGAAGATTTATGCTCAAATTTACGGTGATTGATATGAGACAAGAAACATCTCATAACGATCATAATCACCATAACCATAATCATTAATACCCACTAATCTTGTTTTTTTAATATTAATCCCTACATTCACTGTATGGATATAAATAAAATTAATTTTACCGATAAAGTTAGAGAGATATTTACTCTTTCTCAGGGAAAAGCTCAAACTAACAAAAATTTATATATTGATACAGCACATATTTTTGCTTCAATAACTGAAAGCTCTTGTCTTGGTAAATCACTACTTGAGAAATTTGGTATTGATATGAATAAGTTTAATAAAGCTATTCAAGACAAGATTAATCTATTACCTGTTTCAGACAGTCACATTGATAAAATAGAAATTACAAATAATCTAGCAAAAATATTAAATGATGCACATAAAAAAGCTCTTAGATTAGGTGATAAATTTGTCGCATCTGATTTAATTACACTTTCTATATTAGAGGATAAAGAAGGGTCAAATTTTATTCATGAAAAACTTGATATTAATGTAATTGAATTAGAAAAAATAATTTCATTAGATAGAGCGAATAATAAAATTGATTCACCATCAGCTGAAAATGTTATAAATTCATTATCAGAATATTTAATCAATATTACTGACAGAGCTAGTCAAGGTAAACTTGATCCGGTAATAGGACGTGATACAGAAATTAGAAGAACTATTCAGGTTCTTCAAAGAAGAACTAAAAATAATCCCATCCTCATCGGAGAACCTGGTGTTGGTAAAACTGCTATTGTCGAGGGCTTAGCTCAAAGAATAATAGATAATGAGGTTCCATCTGGATTAAAGAATAAAATCATTATGCAATTAGACCTTGCTGCAATGCTGGCAGGTTCTAAATTTAGAGGTGATTTTGAAGAAAGATTAAAAACTGTCATTAAAGAAATAGAACAAAATAGAGATCAATACATATTATTTATAGATGAAATTCATACTATGGTTGGTGCAGGAAAAACTGAAGGATCTATGGACGCTGGAAACATGTTGAAACCAGCATTAGCACGTGGTGAGCTGCACTGTATTGGAGCTACCACGCTTGATGAATTCCGAGAAAATATTGAAAAAGACCCAGCACTTGAGAGAAGATTTCAAAAAGTTTTAATCGAACAACCGTCTGAAGAGGATACAATTGCCATCTTAAGAGGTATAAAAGAAAAATATGAAATTCATCATGGCGTATCAATTTTAGATTCATCTATTATTGCTGCAGTTCGGTTATCAACAAAATATATTCCAGATAGGAACTTACCTGATAAAGCTATTGATCTTATTGATGAAGCAGCCAGTTTAATAAGAATTGAAATTGACTCTAAACCAGAAAATCTTGATGAACTAGAAAGAAAAATAATCACTTTAAAGATAGAAGAAAAAGCCCTCGATAAGAACTCTGAAGATGGTGAAGATGCAAAAGGTAAAATAAAAAATAAACTAAGAGAATTGGAAGCTAAGTATAATGAGCTAGAAAAAGTTTGGACTAAAGACAAGGAAATACTAATGGCTGCCAATGAGTTAAAAACTCAATTAGAGTCAGCTAGACGAGACCTAGATACAGCTAAAAGAAATTCTGATTTAATGAAAATGGCAGAACTTAAACATGGAGTAATACCAACAATAGAAAATAAAATCAAAGATTCAGAGAAAACTGATAATCAGAGTTTAAATATGCTTCGCAATAAAGTTACAGAAGAAATAGTTGCTACTGTTGTTGCAAGATGGACTGGTATCCCTGTGTCTACAATGATGATGTCTGAGAAACAAAAATTATTAAATCTTGATAATCAGTTAGCTCTTTCAGTTATTGGACAAGACAATGCTATAAGGTCTGTCAGTAATGCAATTAGAAGATCACGAGCTGGTATATCAGACCCACATAGGCCTAATAGTGTATTTTTATTTTTAGGTCCTACTGGAGTTGGTAAAACAGAACTCACAAAAGAATTGTCTCTAGCACTATTTGATAATCAAGATTCTCTCGTAAGATTTGATATGTCTGAATTTTCTGAAAAACATAATGCTTCAAGGTTTATAGGCGCACCTCCAGGTTATGTTGGATATGATCAGGGTGGCGCATTAACAGAAATAATTAGAAGAAAACCTTACTCTGTGATACTACTTGATGAAATTGAAAAAGCTCATCCTGAAATACTAAATATACTTCTTCAAGTATTTGATGATGGACGATTAACGGATGGGCAGGGCAGAGTAGTTGATTTTAAAAATACAATCATCATTATGACTTCTAATCTTGGAGCAGAATACTTTTCTCAATCACAAATTAATATCAAAGAAAAGATAAAAGAAGTCATAAAAGCTAGTTTCAAGCCCGAGTTTATAAATAGAATAGACGATATTATTGCTTTTAACCAACTATCTAAAGAAGACCTTTATAAGATTACCATTAGACAGCTTAATAGTCTCTCCAATAGAATAAATAATGAATTAAATATTAATATTTCATTTGATCAATCAGTTGTTAATAATATTTCCAATATCGGAGAAAATAATACATATGGAGCTAGGCCTATAAAAAGAAAGATTCAAGCCTTGATTGAAAATGAGCTATCTAGGTTGATTATCTCAGATAAGATCGTAAAAGACTGTAGCTACACCTTGGCATTCAAGGACGAGAAACTTATATATACTCCAGAGTATAACAAGCTACAATCAAATCCATCTTCTTGAAGTTTGTGTATAGATGATATATTGTTCACCGAATTTATCTCTTAAGTAAGATTCCTCTTTCTTTATTATAAAAAAATGTAAGATAAATAACGTAAAAAGCGAAAAAAAACTTATATGAAGGAAACTAAGTAATGAGCCAATACTAAGTTGGAAGCATACTAATGACAGATACATAGGATTCCTAATGTATTTAAAAATCCCTTCTGTTATTAGTGTATTTGATTTAGTTGTGGGATTTGGATCTTCTTGGTGAAATTTGAATAATTTTACTGACAAATAGATGAGTAAAAACGACGTTAATATCAAAACAATTCCTAATTCTGTTGATCTTAAGAAATTAAGAAAACTTGGAAGAGAATATAACTGAGACACATATAAATTATATATACCAACTCCAAATCCTAAATTTATTGAAAAAAGCATTATCAATGGCGGGAATGTTTTAATTTGAGGAGCATCTAAAATCTTTTTTGGAAAAAATACAAAATGAATAAACATTATAAATAATAATCCTGATAAAAAAGCCAACAATCCTTTATACAATGCTAGTTCAATTTGAATTTGATTATCCCCGAGATACCAAATAAAGAACTTAAAATAATGATAGAGGAAATTATAAAATAATATGAATGAACTAATTTTTATGAACATAACGGCTTAGAAGTAAATAATCATTAATGCTTAAGTTTTCTGCTCTTTTTTTAGAATCTATTTTGATTGTATCGTAATCTTTTTCTTCGAAATATTCACTAAGGGAACTTCTAATCATTTTTCTTCTGCCTTCAAACGCCTTTTTTACAATTTTGTAAAATATGTCCTCATGTTTTTTATCATTAAAAATGTACTCTTTAGGTAACAATCGTATAAATGAAGATTTTACCTTTGGTTTAGGCACAAAAACGTTTTCTGATATATCAAATAACTTAGTAGCTTGGAAATAGACTTGTGTCATTACACTTAGTCTTCCGTAAGTTTTTGTATTAGGATTTGCGATCATTCTATCTACCACTTCTTTTTGTAACATAAAGTGTATATCAATAATATTGCATACTTTACATACCATAAATATTATTTCTGTTGATATATTATATGGAAGATTACCGATAACCCTGAATTTTTCTTGGATTGAGGTAAAATCAAATTTTAGAACATCACTGTTAATAATCTCGCCATTTTTGTTCTGCATCAAAAGTAGATAAAGTTCATCAAATAAATCTTTATCTTTTTCTATAAGATAAAACCTCTTAATTAATGGAATAATTGATTTGGATAATGCTCCATCTCCAGGTCCTATTTCTAAAATTACATCATCTTTATTCGGAGCTATGAACCTTACTAATTTATTTATTATGTTTTGGTCAACTAAGAAGTGTTGCCCAAGTTTCTTTTTATAATGCACTTTTTGAAATATCTCGAGCGACTTTAAGCGCTTGTACAAAGCTTGATATATTTACCGTTCCTTTACCAACTAGTTCTGTAGCAGTACCATGATCAACTGATACCCTCGTTATTGGTAGACCAAGTGTCACATTAGTAGTCTTACTAAAATCGTCATACTTTATAACAGGTAAACCCTGATCGTGATACATTGTGTGTATTACATCATATTGATTAACAAATTTTTCAATGAACGCAGTATCTGCAGGGACTGGGCCATCTATGTCAATGCCCATTTGTCTTAATGATTTAATTGCAGGTTTGATCACTTTTATTTCCTCATCGCCCAAAATTCCATCTTCACCTGCATGAGGGTTTAGTCCACAAACAAGTATTTTAGGTTTTTTATATCCAAACTTACTTTTCATATCATTATTTATAATTGTAATTTTATCTATGATGCTTTTTTTAGTAATATCTTTTGATACCTTATGAAGAGGAATATGGATAGTTTGTAAAGTTACTTTCAATTTATCATTCATCAACATCATTATTGATTTAGATTTACATATTTTTGCAAGAAACTCTGTGTGTCCAGAAATTTTATAACCACCTTCATTAAGAATATATTTAGATATAGGACCTGTAACCATTGCTCCAAATTTTTTATTCAGACATCCTGTTGCAGCTACTTCAATTGCATTAATTACAAAAGGAGCATTATCAGGATTCATAAACCCTGGTTTATTTTTTTTTATTAATTTTATAGGCAGTACATTTAAGACTCCCTTCTTTTTTAACGGGGTATCATTGATATCTTTAAGCTCATTGATAATTATCTTTATCTTCAAACTTTTAGAACTTTCTATTAATAATTTAGGATCAGTTATTATAATATGATAGCTCTTTATATATTTTTCAGCCATCATCACAGCTATATCAGGGCCAATACCTCCAGGATCACCAAGGGTAATTGCTATATTATTACTCATTAATAATTTCGATGTATGCTTGATCTTTCAGTTTTGTAAGCCATTCTTTTTTTGCTACCTGAACCTTTCTTTCTTTAAGGATATTTATTGCTTTACCTCTTATTATATCATCAGTAATATTTTTAATTCTCTTGTCTTCTAAATGCATTATATGCCATCCATATTGAGTTTTAAAAGGCTCACTAATCTCTCCTATTTTTAGATTTGCCATCACAGAGCGAAATTCTGGAACAACTGATTTTTTTTCAATCCACCCTAATGAACCGCCCTTTATCGCAGAGGCCGTATCGAGTGAGTATTTTCTTGCATAGCTAGAGAAGTTATTATTTTTAATTACTTGTTTTTTTATTTCATAAAATTTATTTTTTACATAATCGGTATCTTCCATTGGATTAGTTTTCATTAATATATGGCTAACTTTAAACTCTTCCGTTAAAAGATCAGCGCTATCCACTTTCAATAGCACATGACCTCTACCTGTTGTAAAAGACTTACTGAATTTTTTTGAATCAAGAATCTTCAAGTTATTTTGATAACTATCAGGAAGATTTTTTAATTGAATATTCTCCATATTATTAACGATCACTTTATTATTCGGATATCTTTTCTGTGTATCTTTGTAACCATTTTCTTTAATGCTACTCATAAGTACATTAATCTTAGCGATATCTATTTTTTTACTTTCATCCTCTATAAGGTATTCAGTAATATTTAATTTAACATTTACATCATCCATTAAACTGTTTTTCTTCAAGTAGCTCTTTAATTCCTCTTCAGATATATATGCTCTATTTGTAAATTGTGTCCTAAATAATTCTTGAATTTGTACTTTTCTTCTTAGATTATCTAAATATTTAAGATAGTCTATGTTTTGCGCTTCTACCGCATCTTTAAGTTGTAACACTGTCAAATTTTGGCTTTGTGCAATCTGCTTAACCGTGTTCCTCAAATCTATATCTGAGATATTTATGCCTAGTCTATTAGCGGCTTGTTTTAATAATGACTCTTCTATAAGTATATCTAATGTATCTTTTTTAAGCTTAGCAAATTGGAGTTTACTCATATTCTCTACTCTTATGGAAGCCAACTTTTCAGTAAGCTCTGATTCAAGAATCACATCGTCATTAATAATCGCAATGATTCTATCCTCATAAGAAAATGAGTGATTGCTTATAATCAGTATGAAAAAAAATAATAGCTGTATGATTTTATTCATATCTAGTTTTATCCTCATACCCAGGTACTCCTTTTCTTAGAAGAGACGCCGTACTATTATTTGATGTAGTCAAGCCCTTTGGTAAGAATTCAAAATATAGAACATTATCTTTTTTCGTACCAGTCCAATAGTCTCTGGCGACTATTTTTATAGCATAACAGCAGCTATTCATCTCTATACCAAACATCGTGTCAATTAAGTCTTCAGCGTTACTTCGATTATTTGAGAATGAATAATTAAATTTTCCGACAGCTGAGAAATTTCTATTGAATGAATATACACCAGATAAATCTATTTCTTCTTCTGCACCTCTAATGAACCTATAGTCTGCATTAAAAATTTTATTTCTTAAACCAGTGCTGCTGTCATAACGATATCTAAATGCATTTCTCATCCCATGTCCGGAATGAGGATTAAAAACAGAACCAATAGACAGTAAACTCTTTTCACTAATTTGCGCACTGACTAAGCCAATTATGTTTGATGAATCAGAATGTTTTTTTGTGTTAGAAATTAAGTTAACATCACGATCATCGAAGTATAATATTTGCCCGATTGTACCAGTAAATAATTCATCACCAGAGTCCTCATCAATTATTCTATGTGTCAATCCTAAAGCTAATTGTTTAGCATCATTTAGTCTATCCTCTCCATAGAATTGATTCTCTGAAAATAAAGAATATTTAAATTCCTTTAGTCCGCTATCAAAAATAGGATTATCATCTTGGTTTCCTACAGGCACGTATAGAAGATACGCTTCCGGTTCCATAGTATATAATCTATTTCCTATTTGTTTATCGAAATATAACTTGCCTCTCAGGCTAGCTATCGGTGTAGTTTTAGATTTTGAATTCATTGAACTATCATTAAGATTGTAATCAATATACCTAATTCCTAATTTAGGATGTAGTTCCCAACCCTCTCTAATAACAGGCATTCGTATGCTTGGGTAAAATACATATCTACTTCCTTCAGTTTTGGAACTATCTTTGTGCTTAAATTCATCAAATCTTGTCTTAATATTATAGTTATACTTATCTCTTGTTCCGATATTACTGTAGTTGAGCAGTATTGATGGACTAGTTTCATATTGTTCTGATACTCCCACTTGTGATGGCTGATACGTAATAGATGATATTTCGTAATCTAGTCTTCCTTTATTTAAGTAGTTGGCTCCAAATATGCTCATATTTCTTTCTACACTTGACTGGCTTGCAGTGCTTAAAGAATTTCCAAAGTCATCAAAATAATTAAGATCAGATACCCTGCTGTATGAAATACTACTATACATTGTCATACCATTAGTTGATTGTCCTTCATTACTCCTGCTTGTTGTATTAATTAAAGTTCTATTGTCTTTAAGCGAATATAGATACCTATCATCACCAAATTCATCATCACTATCCAAGTGTGTGAAATTTATTAAAGATGTTGATTTAGACCCTAAATATCTAAATTCATTGTCAATCAGTATTCCTCGATCACTAAGTGACTTTACTTCAACAGTTAAATCATAATTCTTTGCAAGGTTAAAATAATATGGAACGGATAAATAAGTACCGCTATCACCAGCAGACCCAAAAGAGGGTGTTAATATGCCTGATTGTCTTTCATCTGATAACGGAAAGCTTATGAATGGCGTATAGAATACTGGTACATTCTTATATTTAAGTAACATGTTATAAGAATGACCTCTGTCTATATCGTTATATAGTGTTGTAGTTGTAGATGTAAGCTCCCAATCAGGATCTGTTATGCTACAAGAAGTAAAAGTTCCATTTTTTAAAACTATATCTTTATTATTTTTAATAAAAATATCATCTGCATAACCTGAGCCATTTTCATTAGATAAGTGATATGTAGCCTTAGAGAAATTAATTTCATTTTTACTACTAGAGTAGTTTGCTGAATTCGAATAAACAGAAATATCCTGTTCAAAATATTTTACGCTTCCAGATGCGGATAGATCTTTATTTACCGTATCGTAGATTATAGTGTCAGCTTTTAGGAAGTCTTTTTGTCTTTCTGCCTCCGCATTGCCCTCTGCTTTAAACTCATTTCCAGTTTGACTTTGATTATCTGCTCTAATTTCTAGTGTTGTTTCATCACTATCATACAGTGTCCTTACGTCTGCAAATGTTTCAAAGTCATTTACATTACAGACATCAATTTCACTACTTAAAACTATATTATCTTCCAGTGTTAGTATTATTGGCTTAATATCCTTATCAGTTTTAACTATTTGAATGTTAGCAGGCCCTTTAATCAATGACGATTCTTTTGCTATATTCAAACCAAGTTTTTTATAAATCTCATCTTGGACTAAGATTTTAAAAACTTTCTCGTTCTTAAAATAAATAACAAGCTTTTTAATTTCTTTTTGATTGGAGTTATTGAAATATAGGTAATTCCATTGGTCAGATACGAAAGGATTTGTTGTTGAAGGTTTTCCTAGTAGGTACAAAACTTGATCTTTAGATAAGCCTGTATCAATTTTGTTCAGCTTTTCTTCATCGATCAATTGACCTTGATTAATAGATATTGTGTATGACTTTGTATTGAATTTAGAAAAAGTTTTCTCTATAGATGATGAGATTCCATCAAAAAAGTTATTTATGCTTGCGCTAGCTTCCATGGATACTAGCGCAAGAATTAAAAAAGGTAGTATTTTACGAGCACTGATTGATTTCATCATGCTGGATTATAGCATTTTATGACCTCATCAGTCATATATTCAATTTTTGATAATCGATATAATCTCATCAGTTAATCTTTGTGGACCATCTTCGCCACCAACAATTCTATGTAATATCCCTTTTTCCTCATAAAATTTAATGATTGGCTCAGTTTGTTCGCTATAGACTTTCAGTCTGTTTGTAACAGTTTCTTCATTATCATCGGCCCTTTTAACAAATACCCCATCATCATCACATTTATGTCCTTCTTTGATATCTGAAAAATATTCATTCTCTATCTTACCGCACTTATTACATGTGACCCTTCCTACACATCTTTTTATTATAAGATCTGTTGGTACGTCTATTAAAAAAACATACTCTAGCGATACATTTAGATCGGTCAACAACGTATCCAAACTAGAGGCCTGTGATAAATTTCTTGGGAAGCCATCTAGAATGAAACCATTTTTGCAATCTTCGGATGTTATTTTTTTAGAAACTAATCCCAATACAATTTCATCGCTAACAAATTTTCCTGATGACATTATTCTTTTTAACTCTTCACCCATTTCAGAACCTGATGCTGTTTCTGCTCTCAACAAATCACCTGTTGAAATTTGAGGAATATTAAATTCAGTCTCAATTTTTTTTGATTGAGTCCCTTTGCCTGAACCAGGCGCACCTAAAAAAAGTACATTCATAGACATTCTCCTGTTTTGTTTATAGTAGTGGTGCTATGACAAGACTTACAATTGCCATAACGTTAATCAGTATATTCATCGATGGTCCAGAGGTATCTTTTAAAGGGTCGCCTACAGTATCTCCAACTACAGTTGCTTTATGAGTATCTGATCCTTTACCACCATGATTGCCTTTCTCAACATATTTTTTTGCATTGTCCCAAGCTCCACCAGCATTGGACATTGTCAGTGCAAGTAGTATGCAACTTACAAGACCACCTCCAAGTAGACCTCCTAACATTTCAGGACCAAACATTAGTCCAACAATAACCGGAGAAAAAACAGCAATAGCACCTGGGAGCACCATTTTTTTCAATGCAGCTTCAGTCGCTATCTCTACACATTTTTGATTATCTGGTTTACCAGTTCCCTCGAGTAAGCCAGGAATTTCTTTAAACTGCCTTCTAATTTCATTAATCATCGTATACGCAGCATCACCAACTGCAGTTATAGTTAGTGATCCAACTAGAAACGGAATCATACCTCCTATAAATAATCCTATAAGTACATTAGTATCGGTTAGTAATAGCTGTATTGGCTCTTTGCCTGATAACATATGACTGTGGTTAACCTCTTGAACAAAGGCAGTTATTATTGCCAAGGCAGCAAGAGCAGCCGCTCCTATAGCAAAACCTTTTCCTATAGCAGCGGTTGTATTTCCTACTTCATCGAGACTATCTGTTATTTTTCTTGTATCTTCACCCAGTGCGCCCATCTCAGCGATCCCACCAGCGTTATCTGCAATAGGACCATACGCATCAATAGCCATTGTAATTCCGACAGTAGCTAACATACCAACTGCAGCTATTCCCACGCCATACAATCCAGCAAAATGATTTGATAAGAAAATTATTACAACAAGAGTTAATATTGGAATGACAACAGATTGAAGGCCAATTGATAAACCTGTAGTAATAACAGTTGCAGATCCAGTTTGACCTTGCTCTGCAATTTTTCTAACCGGTGCACCACCTGTATAATATTCTGTTACCAGGCCGATGATAATTCCCCCAATTGTTCCAGATAGAACTGCAAACCAAGCATTTTCTGTTACACCAAGAGATATAATTAGGTAGTAAGCTAAAATGATAAAGGAGATTGCGGCAGCAAAGGTTCCACCTCTTAGTGAATTTGCAATGTTTGTTTCATCACTACTTTTCCTTGAAGCTAAGGATTTTATAATAAGTATACCTATTATTGAACATATCAATCCTAATGATGCCAAGGCTAGAGGAAGAAACATCAGCGTCTCTCTTGTTCCAAGTTGGATTAGATCTGCTTGAATCATTGTCGATGCGATAGCTATCGTTGCAATTATAGCGCCACAATATGATTCAAAAATATCCGAACCCATTCCAGCAACATCACCAACATTATCTCCTACGTTATCTGCAATAACACCTGGGTTTCTAGGATCGTCTTCTGGGATATTTTTTTCAACTTTACCAACTAGATCCGCGCCTACATCAGCTGATTTAGTAAAAATTCCTCCACCCACTCTTGAGAATAATGCTACCGTTGATGCGCCCATACCAAAACCATGAATTGTAGAAGCGGTTTCTGGATCGGAACCATATAATATATATAAAAGTCCAAGGCCAAGAAGTCCCATTGCTGCAACTGTAAGTCCCATAATTGAACCTCCAAAAAAAGCAACAGATAAACTATCACTTACACCTGAATTCTGAGCAGCTGTTGCTGTTCTAACGTTTGCTTTTGTTGCAGTGTACATACCTATGAATCCAGTAATTGATGAACTTAAAGCTCCAACAATAAAAGCAATTGTGCTATCAAGACCAAGGCCTATATATATTCCGACTATCAAGATTAAAGAAAACATAAATAGAATTGAGTATTCTTTTTTCATAAATGCCATAGCACCTAAGTGAATTTCATCAGAAATATCAGTTAAATTCTTATCGCCAGCAGGGTATTGTTTTACTACTACATATAGTCCATATGCAGTAAGCAGACCCACAAATCCAAGTATTATTGGTATTAAATCCATGTTAAATCACCGTTTCTCTATTTTTAGTTTTTCTTTTGACATTCTTACATATAATACATATATGGTAAGCAAGTATCGAAATGAGACTATCAGAAAAAAGAGAAGGTTTGAAGAAAAAACTAGTTGGGAAGAAATTAATAATCCTATTAAAGACAGGGCCTCGCACAAAGTTAGAGCGCTATTCGCAGTTGCGGCAGTTTCAATTATAGCAGCGTTTTATTTAAGTCATATCTACAACATACAAATTACAAATCATGAGCTTTACACTGTAAAGTCAGAAGACAACAGAATACGCATAAGACCAATAGAACCTATTCGTGGAAATATTTACGATAGGAATGGTACTGTTTTAGCAGAGAGCTTCGATACATTTGATATAATCGCAAAAAAAGAGAATATTAAATCAGTTGATAATTTTCTAATTAATGCCAATAAAGTTTTTAAATTTAATAGTGATCAAATCAATGAAATTAAATCTCAATTCTCAAACAAAAAATTAAAAGAAGTCACTCTAAAAAATAATACTACAATAGAAGAATTTACAAAATTATCTGTCGATCAATATTTACTTCCAGAGATGGAATTAATAATAAAATCAAATAGAAGATACATTTACCCCGAGGCAACATCACATTTGCTTGGTTATACAGGCAAGCTATCTGAAAATGACCTTGATTCAGTGATAAAACTAAAAGATGGTATGACGAGTGTCGGTAAAACTGGTATCGAAAGATTTTATCAAAATCTTTTATCAGGAACTCCTGGATATGAAAAATTAGAGACGAATGCAAATAATGAAATTATTAGAGTATTAGAAAAAAAACCTGCTCTTAAAGGTCAAGATATTTTTCTTACCATTGATGCTAATCTTCAAAAATTTTCATATGGACTATTAAAAAATAAAAAGGGTTCTATAATTATTATGAATCCAAAAAATGGAGATATCCTGGCTTTTGTTAGCCATCCAGGCTTTGACAATAATTTATTTGTAAATGGTATTTCATCAAAAGATTATAAAAAACTTTTAAATGACAAGGCGAGACCACTATTTAATAGAGCTCTTACAGGTCAATACCCGCCAGGTTCAACTCTAAAACCATTTTTTGGTTTGGTAGCATTGGAGGATAGTATAATTGATAAGTCAAAGTATATAGGGTGCTCAGGAGAATACAAATTGAAAAATTATAAAAGGCCATTTAAGTGCTGGAAGAAAGATGGACACAAGGATGTCAATCTATCCTCAGCAGTTGCCGGCTCATGCGATGTATTTTTTTATGACCTAGCCAAAATATCAGGAATAGACTTTATGCATGAAAAATTAAAAAAATTTGGTTTTGGCGAAAAGACATTCATTGATTTGTATGGTGAAAAGCTGGGTCTACTTCCATCACGAGAATGGAAAAATCAATCTAGACAAGCACCTTGGTATCCAGGTGAAACATTAAATATAGGTATTGGTCAAGGGTATTTTCTTGTTACCCCAATACAATTAGCAAATGCAACAGCACTGTTAGCAAGTGGAGGTGAGAGCATCACACCTCACTTATTTTTAATGAGTATGAATAATAATAAAGCTGAACAATATGGTTACAATGAAAATAAAATTAAAATTGATATCGATCATGATAGCTTGCATGTAGTTAATGAATCGATGTGGAGAGTGGTTTACGATAAAAAAATTGGAACTGCCTCTCATCTCAAAGAAATTGAAGGAGTTGAGTTCGCAGGTAAGACTGGCACAGCACAAGTTTATAACCTAGATAAAGGTAAAACTGGTAAAAAATCATTGCAGGATCATGCCTTATTTATAAGTTTCGCACCTTTTGAAAATCCTGAGATTGTTGTTTCTGTAATCGTTGATAATGGCGGAAGCGGGTCAGCTGTTGCAGCTCCTATAGCAAGAGATGTTATGAATTTTTACTTCAAAAAAATAAAAAAACAGGTTGCAGCACGATGAATTATGATTCTACTCAATTTGGTGGCTTTTCATCTTTATTCAAATTAGACGTGAAGTTACTCACCATAGTTATGTCTATTGTCATAATAGGATTAACTACTTTATATAGTGTATCAAATGGTGATATTAATCTAGTTATTAAACAAATCGTAAGAATTCTAATTGGTATGTCTGCTATGGTATTTCTTGCACAAATTCATCCAGACAATTTTAGATTATTTTCTCCCGTTTTATACTCTATAGGCATACTTTTATTAATCCTTACAATATTTTTCGGAGTAGGTAAATCTGCTGATCGTTGGCTAGATTTCTATTTTTTTAGATTTCAGCCATCAGAGTTGATGAAACTTTTTGTGCCACTTATGATTGCCTCATTTTATTCTGATAAATCATTACCTCCCCGACTTAAAAATCTTGTAATTGCAGTTGTTATCATCATAGCCCCCGCTATCCTTATCGCTAAACAACCAGATCTTGGTACGGCTATTTTGATTACTAGTTCAGGTATAATTGCTATATTACTCTCAGGCATAAAGCTATCTCATATTTTCCTAGGATCTGCAGTAGCGATAGGAGCAATCCCATTACTTTGGTCGTTCATGTATGATTATCAAAAATCAAGAATACTATCTTTCTTCAGTCCTAATCAAGACGTCTTGGGTTCCGGGTACCATCTAGCTCAATCAAAGATTGCTCTTGGATCAGGCGGTATGTTTGGAAAGGGTTATAACAATGGCACACAATCTAAGCTAGATTTCCTTCCTGAAAATCATACGGACTTTATATTTTCTGCATTTGGAGAGGAGTTTGGTTTTGTAGGCGTTTCTATATTGGTAATATTATATGTTTTGGTAGTTTTTAGGGGCATGAGTATCTCAATTAAAGCAACAGATAATTTCTCAAGAATATTATCTGGAACTTTAATTTTAACTATTTTTTTATATGTACTTGTTAATATAGGAATGGTTGTGGGTATACTCCCTGTCGTTGGGGCACCTTTACCATTTATGAGTTATGGGGGCACATCTATGTTAACTGTATTTGCTGCACTTGGAATTATAATGTCTATCAAATCTCACCAAAGACTAATGAGGAAATAATGAAATATATAATTATCTTTGTGGCAATATTTTCCAGCTTAAATATATCAGCAAATAGTTCATACAATTCGGATCTAGTTAGAGATTTCATTGATGAGATGCATAACAAACACAAATTTGATAAAGAAGAATTACAAAAATTATTTAGTACAATAAAAGAAGAAAAAAAACTTAAAAAATTTTTTAAAAAAGCACCAGAGCGAAGACTTACATGGAATGGGTGTGAATTAAAGGAAAAAAAATGTATTAACTATAAAGGGTTATTTGTAAACAAATCAAACATTGAAAATGGCAGAAAATTTATGTCAGATAATTTAAAAATATTAAAAAAAGCACAAGATAATTTTGGAGTACCAAAAGAGATTATTACTGCCATTATAGGTATTGAGACTAGGTATGGTAAAAACTTAGGAAAATTTAAAACTTTTGATACACTCGCATCCTTGTCTCTCGGACCAAACAAAGGAAGAAGACATCAGTTTTATAAAGCTGAGCTCGAAAATTTTTTATTATTATGTAGGGAAAATAACTTAAACCCATCTGTCATAAAGGGTTCTTATGCTGGCGCGCTCGGCAAGCCACAGTTTATATCGAGCTCTTATAGAAACTATGCGATTGATTTTGATGGCGATAAATATGCTGACTTATGGGATTCAAATGCTGATGTTATAGGGAGCGTGGCAAATTATCTCAAAAGAAATGGGTGGAAAAGAAATGGTAAAATTTTAACAGACCTAACAAAGGATAATGACCAGTCATATCTTGAGAAACTTTCCAAAAAAACTTACAAGCCACACATTTACTATGAATATTTATATAAAAATAATATTACATCACGAGAGAGTATAGATTTTAAAGAAAAACTCTCAGTAATAAAAAGAATAGAGGGAAACGACAAAATTTATAGCTTTGGTCATAATAACTTTTATACAATTACTCGTTATAATAGAAGCAGGCTTTATGCCTTGGCAGTTTATACATTGGCTGAAGAAATAAAAATACAATAACAGTTATACTTGTTATGGTAATATAAAACATATGGTCAAGTTTATAAGTTCAATAATTTTAAGCCTCTCGGTTGTATGTCTCTCCTACGCATCACCAATTCCTCCTGCTCCAAAATTAAATGTGAAATCTTATGTATTAATGGATTTTGATAGTGGAATGATATTAGCTTCATCCAATAAAGATTTAACACTGCCACCCGCAAGTATCACTAAGATGATGACTGCATATATAGCATTCACAGAGCTGAATGCGAAAAATATCTCTTTAGACGAAGATATTTTAGTAAGTAAAAAAGCTTGGAAAACTGGTGGTTCAAAAATGTTTATAGAAGTAGGTAAAAAAATAAAATTAAGAGATATACTGCAAGGAGTTATAACTGTATCAGGGAATGATGCTAGTGTGGCGCTTGCTGAACATATCTCAGGAGATGAAAAAACATTTTCTACTTACATGAATCAAATTGCAGATAATATAGGGCTTGAAAATACCAATTATACAAATTCTACAGGACTTCCGAATGACAGTTTATATACAACTGCAGAGGATATAGCTACATTATCAAGATCTTTAATTACAAATTTTCCTAATTTATACAAGCTTTACTCGACTAAGTCATTTACCTTTAATGAAATCAAACAATACTCAAGAAATAAACTATTGTTCATAGACGATAATGTTGATGGAATCAAAACAGGCTTTACAAGTGCCGCAGGATATTGTTTAGCAAGCTCAGCAAAACGGGGATCGAGAAGATTAATTGCTGTTGTAATGGGCGCCCCTAACCCAGATGTAAGAATTCAGTCTAGTCGAACATTGTTAGAATATGGCTTTAGGTTTTTTGAAACCCACAAACTATTTAATAAAAATGAAGCAATTTCAAATGCAAATGTCTACGGTGGAGACAAAACTGAAATAAAATTTGGCGTCGAAGAAGACAGATCCATAACTATCCCGAGGCGTCAAAAGAAAAATTTAAAATATCAATATGTAATAGATAGAAAGCTGACCGCGCCAATTAAACAAAATGAAACTATAGGGTTCATGCATGTAAAACTAAATGATGAAATTCTACAAACCTATAAGTTGACTGCACTAGAGAATGTAAATCAGGGATCTTTATACCGAAGAACAGTTGATTCTTTATTAATGGACTTATAATGTCGCAGACAGAAACTGTTTATCTAGATGGAAATTATACGCAAAAAAATGAAGCAAAGCTTTCTATATTAGATAGAGGATTTTTATTTGGTGATGGTGTATACGAACTCGTTCCTATCTATAATCGACATATTTTCTATGTTGAAAACCATCTTAAGAGACTAAAAAGCAGTTTAAACTCAATTAACATAGACTCGTCGATTATAGATGACATGCAAATAATAGATATTATCAAAGATCTTGTTTCTAAAAATAATTACATTAATCATTACATTTACATACACATATCGAGAGGCGTAGATAAAACAAGAAACCATATTTATGCAAAATCAGGTAAGCCCACAGTACTTATAATGGGTGAAAGTTACACACCTTTTAGCAAACAAGATATAAAAAAAGGTAAAAGAGCAATTTGTGAGGATGATTATAGGTGGCTTAAGTCAAATATTAAATCTACTTCTTTGCTAGCTAACGTATTAATTAAAAATAAAGCCTACGATAAAAAGGCATACGAAGCTTTATTAATACGAGATGGATATCTCACAGAAGGCTCTGCGAGTAATGTTTTTATTGTAACTAATAATGTCATTAAGACACCTGTTCTCAGTAACAAACTACTACCCGGCATCACAAGAAAATTTTTAACTGATCTCATTAAAAAATATAATATTGAATTCTCTGAATGCGAAATTTCAAAAGATGATTTATTTGAATCTGATGAAATTTTTTGTTCAAGCTCAACAAACCCTGTTGTTCCTATAACTCAATTAGACGATAAGGTAATATCAAAAGAGGCTGGCCAAGTATCAATGACACTATACCAACACGCTCAGAACTTTATTAAAGAATTCCAATCATAAAAAAACCGCTAAATCTAGAATTTAGCGGTTTATAATCTTACGCAATAAACGTAAATATTTATTTAGGCTGGCATTCGTAAGCTGCTGCTTTCATTTCCATAGCCTTAGCTGTACATGCATCGCGAGATGATACAGGACCAACTTCTTCAAAACGATCGAAATCATTTTCAATTGGATAAACTTTCACCATATATTCTGATGGAGCAGATGTTCCGCCACCGCATGCAGTGATAATTCCTGTAAGTAGTAGTACAGATAGAAGTTTAAAATGTCTCATTTGACCCCCTTAGTCGTAATTACATCTACTACTTTATCATAATTCATTTCATCATTTATATATATTTATATCCTTAATCCTATATTAATGATTGATTGTTGTTTGACATCTGTCTAATGGACACATCAGTTTGACTTATAAACTGATAATATATTTTGATATTAGGAATATTTATGACTAAAATGTTAGAGGGGTATTACATTATTAGCGTTTGCTAATACTGTACATTTAATTAAATGGAAAAAAATTATGAAAAAAGACAATAAAAAAGTCTCAGATTCTAAAAGAGGTTTTCTTAAAGGTTTAGGTACTGTAGCTGCAGCTACACCTATTATTGGTTCTATGTTTGGTTCCGATGATGCTAATGCCGCTAAAGCCGATCATACTATGTATTTAAGAGGTACATATTTTGAATCTTGTACATGTGACACTATTTGTCCATGTCTTCTTCTTTTAGATCCTACTCAAGGTTTCTGTAAAGCTTTCTTGACATGGAATATTGAAAAAGGTCACGTTGGAAATGTTGATGTGAGCGGCTTGAATGTTTCTATGTGGTTGAATGCACCAGAAAACCTTTTGAAAGGGCAATTTGAGATGGCAGTTTATATTGACCAGAGAGCAAACGATGCACAGTTTAATGCATTAAGAGAAGCTTATCACGGAGCCCACGGCGGACACTTAGGTGTTATAGCTAGTTTAGGTAAAGGTGAAAAAGGCGCTCCTCGTGAATATTTACCAACTAAAAGAGCAAAAATTACATATATGGTCAATGCTCCTACAAGACACGTGATTGTAGAAGGTATTGCTGAAAATAAAATGGAACAACTTGGAGGCGCGGGCGGTCGTCCAGTCGTAGTTCACGACACACCTCTAGCAGTTGCGCCACCTTACCCAATTACTGTAAGTAAAGCTTCAAAGCTTACATACAATGATCATGGAATTAGCCATTCATGGGAAGGCGGAAACGGCTTAAGCTCACCATTCGTTTACTTCGATGGTGCGAACAAGCAAGAAGCTATAGAAGTATAACTTCTAGTATGTATCATATGGCCTGTATTTTCTGCAGGCCATATCTGTTTTGAGAGACCAATGATAGACAAAATAATGCAAGCTCCACTTAAAGATCGAATGATAGTTTACGTTGGTGTCGCATGTGTTTTATTATTTTCTTGGCTATACATACTAGGTATGGGATGGCACATGAACACTCTTCCCTTTATTGATAATCCATCAACTATGAATATGGATATGTCTAATGACAATATGGATATGGAAAAAGATAAAATGGAGATGGGAAAAAGTGACATGGAAAAATCCATGGATATGGATAAACCTATGGCTATGAATTCTGATTCGAGCATTATTACAGAGGTATTAACTTGGATGCCTCCAATGGGTAATACGTGGGTTTTTAGTGATTTCTTTTTATTATTTATGATGTGGGCTGTGATGATGATAGCTATGATGACACCATCAATCCTTCCAATGCTGTTATTATATACAACGCTTAATGCGCGAAAGAAAATGCAAGGTCAGGAATCAGCATCTCCAATGATTCTTCTATCAGGTTACTTGTCGAGTTGGGTTTTATTTAGTTTATTTATAACATTCCCTCAATATTTTCTTCATACCAATGGCTATCTTAATATGATGATGGAACCGATGCATGCTTATTTGGCTGCATTAGTTTTGATGATGGCAGGTATTTATCAATTTACACCATATAAAGATGCATGTTTAAATGTTTGTCAATCACCTTTGAGTTTTCTAACAAACAATTGGCAAGACGGTAAACTAGGCGCATTTATTGTTGGATACAAACATGGTTTTTATTGTGTGGGATGCTGTTGGGCATTAATGCTTACCCTTTTTGCATTAGGTGTGATGAATATACTTTGGGTAATTGTTTTAACAATTTTTGTTTTATTTGAGAAACTCTCTTACAATTATCCGATAGCTTACAGAAGAGTGGTAGGTGCTTTCTTAATTACTTGGAGCCTTGTGTTAGTTGCCTGACTTTTTCTAGACGCTCAGGCGTTCCTATATCCATCCAATTACCGTTATAAACAGTAAATCCTATATTTTTTTCTGCTCTTAAGATATCGCCTAAGTCCTGACTGTTATATTTTTTAAAAAGATCTGTGCGATATTTACCAATACCTGTGAAAGTATATTTTATACCTTTAACAATACAATTATTTTCAATTTCAAAATCACCATCTAAATAATCAGGAGTTTTAACTAATACAATATGACCTAATTTATTTCCTAGGTCTAAATCTTTAAGTGTGATGAGATTAAAATCAGTTATGACATCACTGTTGATAACAATAAATGATTCATCATTAAAATTATGAGCAATATTTCTAATGCCCGAAGCTGTACCCAGAGGCTCATTTCCTTCATCTATGATATTAATGTCTTGATCAAGACTCGTTATGTATTGTTTTATAATTTCTTTTTTGTAAGCAACATTTACAAAGATGCTATCAATAGATATCTTTTCTAACATTTTTATTTTATTTAAAAGCAGTGTTTCACCATGT
>Ga0255770_10000164_pt1 | contig 60432 bp, 59 predicted proteins | sample 071ome_22_FD_179968 | JGI IMG/M metagenome (GOLD analysis project Ga0255770, IMG submission 179968) | Coastal salt marsh microbial communities from the Groves Creek Marsh, Skidaway Island, Georgia - 071404AT metaG (version 2) | ecosystem: Environmental > Aquatic > Marine > Intertidal zone >...
GTAAAGCCGCAGGAGCAATTGGCGATAGTCTCAAACAAGTCGGAAGCAATTTCCTTAATAGCGAATTTCGTAGTGTAGGTGAAGATACAAGCGATATTGAAGCGTCAGACTATGATGGATATACTTTTGCCAAAGACTCCAGTCCATATGATTGGAGAGTTAGAATATCAGTAGGAAGCATGACGGATGTTTTTAGAGAAGCAACAGCAAATTATCTTAATCCATTAGTATCTACAGGCAATGGTGTTATTTTTCCATATACACCACAAATAACAGTATTACACAAAGCAAATTATAGTTCGCAACAACCTGTTCATAATAATTTTCCTTTTCATGCTTATAAAAATAGTGAAGTTGATGATATACAAATTAATGGAACGTTTACAGTTCAAAACGATGACGAAGGCCGGTATTGGCTCGCCGCTGTGAGATTTTTTCAAACACTAGCAAAAAGTTTTTATGGACAAAGTATTCCAAATGGTTTCCCTCCACCGGTAGCACAGTTATATGGATATGGAAATTACATGTTTGGAGATGGAGGTTCTAGAGGCATTAATATAGTAGTTAAAAGTTTTAGTCTCGAGCTTAGTAGAAACGTTCAATACAAAAGGATTTTCTACAATGCTGACAACGCTTGGGTACCTTTAGAAAGCAATATTGCTTTAACAGTAACACCTGTTTACAATAGAAGCTCGCTTAGAAGATTCAATCTTAACGATTATGCCAACGGCGGACAACGAGGAGTTTTATAATGGCAACATATTCAAAATCAAGTCCGTGGTATAAGACTAGACAAAATGTAAATTTTTTAGATATAATGAATTACAGAGAAATTCCAACCACTGACACAGATTATCCATATGAGATAGAAAACAAATTTAGACACCGTCCAGATTTGCTGGCATTTGCGTTATACAACAATGCTGATCTTTGGTGGGTATTTTCACAACGTAATCCTACACTATTAAAAGATCCAGTATTTGATTTTGAATCTGGTTTGATCATATATATACCTAGATTGGACACCTTACAAAACACACTAGGAGTATAATATGGCAACCAAAGGTAAAACTTCTAATGTGCAAGGAACAGAAGATACAGTAACATCACAACAGACATCTTTTTTTAATCAAAGATTTCCAAACTATACAGAAAATATTCTAAAAGGATACGAAAGTGTTACCTATCGTTTCAGCATGGGTGCTGTCACGGCTTCGAGTTACGCAGAAGCTTCTTATCTAGATGATAACACTAATGGAAAAGATTCTAGGTATATTGTATTTGGCGAAAGTGGTTATACAGGATCATCACAAAATACCGAAACAAGCCTGAATAATAAAAATAACATAGGCAAGCGTGTGGTAACAGCATCGGGTGTGCCTGAATATTTTGTTGATAATTTTATTCTTAAAATAATGCAACCAGGCAATGGCACAGGATTCGAAGGTGTTGCTGGAGGCTCGTTTGAAGTTTATGAACCATACAGTTTAGGACTGTTTCTTGAATCTTTACTGGCTAGTGCTATCAACGCAGGATTTCAACATTTTAATGATCATTGTCCTTTTGTTATACGGATTGACTTTTTTGGTTATAAAAATGGAATACAACAAGAAATTAAAGATGCTAGTAGGGTGTTTCCTATTAGATTACAGAATATTGAATTTAAAGCAAACGAATCTGGAAGTACTTATATTGTACACTATTTAGATTTTGGTACAAGTGTTTTAACAGACGATACGATCAAACAACTTGAAAATACCTGCGTATTTCCTATGGGAGCAAACCTTCGTGAAACTGTTAAGAATTTTGAAAAATACTTGAACGATAGAGAAGCCAATAGAGTTGCTGAAAAATTAAGACAAATTCCTGATGAATTCGTTCTTGACGTTCAGAATGAGGATGGTCTTTTCGACGCCCGAACCAGAGAACGTGGCGCTCCTTTAGACAAATTTTATAAAGAAATTAAATTTTTAGATTCTCTAGATGACTATGAAAGACACAAAACATTTAAATCAAGCCTTGTTGATTATGGTGATCGATTCCCTGATTCAACCGCTAATGTAGATAAATCTCCGATAGGAACGTCTGATACTAATGCTAGAATAATTAATGACCAGGCTGGAACCACCTCGTTTGTTTACAATTCTTCAACTAATGCTAAAACAGATGTATACACAGTTCTTAATGACCTAATGTGTCATACAGAATTTGCCAAAGAAAGTTTTGAGACAGTTAATAAAGACGGATATGCTCTTTGGTGGATGATTGTGGGACAAACACGACATCAAGTTGATGGCGAAAATGTCAAACATGATCTCATTGATGGAAGGATTCCGTTAAAATTTGATATCACCATCAAACCGTTTTGGACAAGATTAGACCGTTTAAAACAACCTGGTGTGGTACTTGAAGATACTCCTGCAGTTAAAGCAACAATAAACAAAGTTTATTCATACTTGTACACTGGTCAAAATGACGATGTTCTTAATTTTGATATGAATTTTAATAACATGTTTTACATTGCTGGACAACCGCAGGCATGGTCAAAAACTGCTGAAGAGTCATTGAAAAAAATTAGAAGCAATGACACAATAGCCGAAAATGAAGATGTAAATCAACGAAGTCTTACAGCAATGCAGGAATTATCTATAGGTAATGTTGTTACCAAACCTGCTTGACATATTAGCATAGCAGGCGGCACCGGAGTAACAACAACTGAAATTGAAGTTGCTAGATGGATTAACAAACATGTTACCGGAACAGATGGAAATTCATACGATGTAATGGTACAATTAAGGTTGGAGTTAACAATTCTAGGTGACACATATTGGTTACCGATGGCTGGACTAGGAAATCAACTTGAACCTAGCTCTGACGAAATGAGATGGAAAGGCGAAGATGTAAGAGTTTTTGTAAGATTTAGAACCATCGAAGATTATCCTTATAATGGATCAAGTTTATCTATAGTAAAAGATAATGGATTTAAAGATCATCCTTACAGTGGAATCTATAGAGTTTACATTGTTAAGAATGAGTTTACCGGAGGTGTTTTCAAGCAAACACTATCTATGGCAAAAGACTTTTCTATAGATCCAGATCAAACTGTTGAAAATCAACAAGCTCAAGCACAAGCACAGGATATTAATCCTATACTTTATGCTGATATAACAGAAGGAAGGGTGAATGGTGATAATATTATTCCTAAAACTCCAGAACCACCAGGCAAGCCAAACGCAAACATGGGACAAGGTAATATAAGATGACAGCAACACTATCAAAGATACAATCATCAGGTGCTCGCGTAGCGAGGGTAGTGGGTCATGATATTAAAACTGGCATGGGTACACTTTTTGTACAACTAGAAGGAAGAAATGCAGCAACCAGAGGAGAAGCGTCACAGACTTTTCCTGCTTATTATGCTCCTCCTTTCTTTGGTAGTACAAGTTTTGCTTACACTGGTGTTAATACCGGCAATGGCAAAGCATTCCAAGATACACAAAAGTCTTATGGTATGAGTTTTGTTCCTCCTGATATTGGAACAAAAGTTATAGTAATTCAAGTTGACGACACACAGCAATGGTTTTGGATGGGAGTTATTCCTGAATCAGGAATTAATCACATGGTTCCCGGTATTGCCGCCGCAGAAAATGTTGACTTATCGCCCGAAGAACAAACTCTGTATGGGCATACTAAATCGCTTCCTGTAGCTGAAATTAATACAAGATTGCTTAGAGAAGAATCAACCCAAGATTTAGAAAACGCAAAAAGACCTCTACATCCTTTAGCAGGATTTTTATTAGATAGCGGACTTATTGGCGATCCTACCAGAGGAACCCATGGAAGTACAATGCGCAGAACTGCTATTCCTAATGTGTATGGAATAAGCACTCCTGGACCATTAGACAAACGAGATGGAGCACTTAAAAAACCTCAAGGAACCAATCAAAATGTTTCTGATCCTGTATTTGTTAGCAGGGTCGGCGGTCATCAGTTTGTTATGGATGATGGCGATGAAAGATTTGTAAGAAAAACCAAAGCAGATTTAGGACCTCCTGAATATGCCGACACAACTAAAGGAGAAACTGGTGATGCTAGGATTCCTTTCGGAGAAAGTTTTAGAATAAGAACTAGAACAGGACACCAAATCCTTTTACATAATTCAGAAGATTTGATTTATATTGGTAATAGTAGAGGTACTGCTTGGATAGAATTAACATCAGATGGCAAGATAGATATTTTTGCTCAAGACAGCATTAGTATTCATACACAACAAGATTTTAATTTCCATGCCGGTAGAGACATTAATCTAGAAGCTGAAAGAAATATTAATATTAAAGCAACAGGACGTAATACAGAAAGTCCAGATGGCGCAGGCGCTACACCTGATGCTGTTGGAAGAATACATGTCGATGCCGCAGGTAATTTAACAACACTGGTTGGCGGATTTAAAACTACAAATATAGAGAAAGATGTTAGCACAGTGATTAAAGGTGCTGAGAGAAGAACAGTTGCTAAGAACTTAGAAGAAACTGTGGGTGATGATGTTAAACTCAAAGCAACAAATATCAACGCCTTTTCGTTGAATAATACAAGAATTAGATCTGACAATAGTACAAATATAAGCAGTGCGAATTTCCATAGAGAAACTGCTGATAAAATTGAGATGAATTGTGATCCTGCTGAAGTAGCAGAACAAGGCTCTATCGATAGTGTAACGATCGCAGAACCATTAAGTTTACATCAAAATGCTGTTGTAGATATTACTCTACCTTGGTCAGATGGCGGTGTTGAAAGAGAATACCAAAGTGATGAACCATTGGAAAGTATAATGAAGAGAATACCACAACACGAGCCTTGGTATAAACACGAACACATGGATCCTTTAGCGGCAGCCCCACCAAAAACCGACAGGGACATAACGGAGGAATAATATGGCTAGAAAGATATACAACCAACAAAAAGTACAGACTGTACAAGCAAGTACAGGATCTGTATCAGCTGAAGGATCTCAGTTTAGATATAAAGGATTTAATTCTAGAAATAAAGGAAACAGTTTTAAGCAGTATGATTTAGATCTAGTTAAACAAGATATTCTAAATCACTTTCATATTAGAAAAGGCGAAAAACTACAACTTCCTGAATTTGGTACAATCATATGGGATATGATATTCGAACCAATGACCCAGACAAATGTTGATCTTATTATAAAAGACGTTGAAGAGATTATAAACAGAGATCCTCGAGTTAAGGCAAGGAACGTATCTGTTGATCCAACAGATCAAGGTATTATGCTAGAAGTAGATCTAGAATACTTACATTTTAACGCTACTGAGCAGTTGAAAATACGTTTTGATAAGAGAACAGAAGAACGTTAAAATAAAATGCGCAGTTTTTTATCTACGGTAAATAGTGTATAAGGTAACAAACAAAGATGACAACTACAACAAGACAAAATAATTTAATACTTGCGGAAGACTGGACACGTATCTATCAGACGTTCCGTAATGCTGATTTTAAATCTTACGACTTTGAAAATCTACGTCGTGTTATGGTAGATTATCTGCGTGAAAATTATCCAGAAGATTTTAACGATTTTATAGAAAGCTCAGAGTATGTTGCTCTAATTGATTTAATTGCTTTCTTAGGACAAAGTTTATCGTTTAGGCTTGATCTAAACAGTAGAGAAAATTTCATTGAACTAGCAAGTCGCAAAGAAAGTGTATTACGTATTGCTCGTATGCTTTCTTACAATGCTAAACGTAATGTTGGAGCAAACGGTTTACTGAAAATTACTTCTGTGTCTACAACAGAACAGTTAACTGATAGCAATGGTCTTAATCTAGCAGGACAAACAATACAATGGAATGATCCTACAAACCCCAATTGGTTTGAACAATTTATTGCGATTTTAAACGCATCAATGATAACCAATACTGAGTTTGGTAAAGATCAAGGTTCTAAAGTTATTGATGGAATAAAAACAGATCAATATAGATTTAATAGTACAAATACTGCTATTCCGCTGTTTAATTTTTCAAAAACAACAGCAGGAAGATCTATGCGTTATGAAATTCCAAGTACATCTATTTTAAACTATGATTACATATATGAAGAAACTCCTCTACCTGGTAATAAATTAGGATTTATATACAGACAAGATGGCAGAGGTAACGCAAGTGCTAATACCGGTTTCTTTATGATGTTTAAACAAGGAACACTCGAAAGTGCTGAATTCCAAGTAATACAGCCAACTGTTAATGAACAAGTGTCAATTACAACACCAGGCATTAACAATAGTGATGTTTGGTTATATCAATTAGATTCGAATGATAATCCTCAAACACTATGGACAAAGGTTGATTCTGTTGAAGGCAACAATATCATTTATAACAGTCTAACTGGAAATCAAAAAAATATCTATACTGTTATTACACAAGAAAACGACACAGTTGATTTGCTATTTTCGGACGGAACATTTGGAAATCTTCCACAAGGAACATTTAGATGTTATTTTAGAACCTCTATAGGTTCTAGTTATAGCATATCTCCAAGAGATATGAGAAATGTCGGTATTGATATTCAATACGAAAATGCGTTAGGTGTAACACATACACTTACACTTACAATGAATCTACAGTATACAGTAGATAATAGTGCTCCGTCAGAAGACGTAGAATCAATTAGAACAAAAGCACCGGCTCAATATTATACACAAAATAGAATGGTTACTGGAGAAGATTATAATCTTGCTCCGTTAAGTAGTTCACAAGAAATTTTAAAAGTAAAAGCAATTAACAGAACATCTAGTGGTATTAGTAGAAATTTTGATATTGTTGATGCTAGTGGAAAATATTCCATGGTTAATGTTTTTGCCGATGATGGTTTAATTTATAGAACCGATACTGAAAGAAATTTCAGTTATACATTTACCAATAAAAATATTGTATTAAATTATATTAGAAATACAATCGAACCTGCTATTGAAGATTCACAAACATATAATTTTTACATTACAAATTTTGATAAAATCTTTACTAGTGATGTAAGTGTTAAGTGGTTACGTTCAACTACCGATGCTAACGCTTCTACAGGTTACTTTGGAAACATATTTGATGAATTTCCGATTAAGGTTGGCATATACACTTCAAGCAACTTGCGTTTTATAGAAGCAGGCAGTTTAATTAAATTTTTACCACCGTTAACTACACAAGCATTTAAAGACGGTGAACTTGTAACATACGATCCTACAGATAAAACTCATAAAAAATATCTATGGTCAAAAGTAGTTAGGGTTGTAGGTGATGGCACAAACGCAGGCAAAGGAAACCTATCTAATGGAACAGGACCAATTACATTATCGGATCCTATTCCATCAGAGGCTATTCCATCACAAGTTGTTCCTAAATTTGTTAATAATTTACCTACAGATATAGAAACAGAAATACTAAATCTTAGTTTTTCGAGTCAAACATTTGGTCTAAGATATGATATTGAAACTAGATCATGGAAAGTTATTTCTAGTACTAATATTGATTTAGCAAGTGATTTTAGTTTAGGTCAAGCAGGCGATGCTACAAATACTAACGCTGATGCTAGTTGGTTATTAGCATTTGTATATGACGGTGATGAATTTAGAGTAAGAGTGCGTGGCACTGATTACATCTTTAGTAGTGTAGAACAAAATAGATTTTATTTTGATAGATCAGAAAAAATTTATGACAGTAAGAAAAGAACAGTAATTAAAGATCAAATTAAAGTTTTAGACATTAATAGTACTCCAGAAGGAAAAGAAATTTCGGCCGCTGACCTAGCGACTCAGATTGTTGAACTAAAAACAACAAACCCTGATTTTACAGCAGACGATGTTACTGCTATTATTGATCAAGATAAAACTCTAAAAAATGATGTTTCATTTGAAATTTTTGATAGTGTTAGATTTGAAGATGGATATCAAAGTACTGAAAGTGTTAAGATAACATTTTTTGACACAGACGATGATGGAGTAATTGATAATCCTGATAGTTTTGATGATATTGTAGGAACAGATCTAACAGACAAATATTTGTTCTTTAAAAAATCAACTGATAATTTTGGGTTTACACAGTTAGAATTTATTAATAATGATACCAATACTGTATTAATCAAAGACAAAGAAGTTAATACAAGTGTTAATGATTATGAACATAATCAATTAATATATTTTTATGATCAAGCAGAAAATTTTGTTAAAAGAGTTGATTTAATTACCAGAACATTTATTCTTGAGCCGAGCTATGTTGCTTATGTTGGACGTAGCGGTCTTAAGTTCCAGTATATTCATAATGCTAGTAGTAGCAGAAGAATTGATCCAAGTTCCAGTAATATAATTGATGTATATCTATTGATTAGAAACTATGATATTAACTATAGAAAATTCCTAATAGGAGCATCAGCATCTGCTCCTGAAGAACCTACACCTGAAAGTTTAAGAATTCAATTTGGATCAGAACTAAGTGATTTAAAAACTATTAGTGATGAAATTGTTTATCATCCTGTAACATATTTTCCATTATTTGGTACAAAAGCGCCAACAGAATTTCAAACAACATTTAAAGTTGTAAAGAACAAAAATATGGTAGTTAACGATAATGATTTAAAAGTTAAAATTGTTGTAACAATAGCAAATTATTTTTCAATTGAAAATTGGGACTTTGGTGATAAGTTTTATTCAAGTGAACTACTAGCATATATTATCCAGGCTAATTCTCCAGAAATTAGTAACATTGTAATGGTTCCAAAACAAGAAGATCAAGCATACGGAAGTTTAAGTGAGATACAATCTCGACCAGATGAAATCCTAGTAAGTGCAGCAACAGTTGATGATATTCAAATTGTAGACACAATTACAGCAACTGAACTTAATTTGCTCAACTCACAGGTTATAACTAAGACGAGTAAAAATTAATGGATAAGAAAATATTCAAACAGAGTGAATTACCTGTTAGAGAAACTTATAACTTACTGCCAGAGATTTTTAAATCTTCAACAAACAGAAAGTTTTTAAGTGCCGCACTAGATCCTTTAGTACAACCTGGCACACTTGATAGAATTTCAGGTTATATAGGTCGTAATTACGGAAGAACCTATAACAGTAAAGACATCTATATCGACAAAGAAGAATCTTTAAGGCATGCTTATCAATTAGAACCTGGTGTAGTTATTAGAGATAAAGAAAATTTATCTGTTAATAGTTTCTACGATTATATTGATGTAAAAAACCAATTAAAGTTTTTTAACAACAATAACGAAAGAGACGACCTAACTACAGGATTAAGAAGTTATAGTTGGAATCCTCCTATTAATTGGGACAAGTTTATTAACTATAGAGAATACTATTGGTTGCCGCAAGGTCCTGATGCTGTCAGTGTTAGTGGTCAAGGCCAAGATATTATTTCAGAGTATAGGGTTAGAAGCCAAGGCGAAAACGAATTTATATTTTTCCCCGACGGACTAACACCTAATCCTGGTCTAACTCTATATAGAGGTCAGACATATATTTTTAATGTTAATACTCCTGGCGATCCTTTTTATATCAGAAGAAATCCAACACAAGGATCAATAGCAAATTATAACGATGGCGTTACAAATAACGGTATTGAAGTTGGCACAGTAACATTTACTGTACCTAATAATAGTCCAGATGTGTTATACTATCAAAGTTCAAATAATATTGATAGAGTTGGTATGTTTAGAATTTCATCTATAGATGAAAATACTAAAATTAATGTTGAAACAGATGTAATAGGAAAAGTAAATTACACAAGCTCTAATGGTATAAAATTTACAAATGGTTTAAAGGTTAATTTTACAGGACAGGTAACTCCAGAAAAATATTCAGAAGGAGATTGGTTAGTTGACGGCGTAGGCGAATCAATTAAGTTGGTAAGTTTTCAAGAACTCGATCTACCACCTGTAAAAAATGACGATGTTGATGTTTTATTTGACGATGGCGGCTGGGATGAATTACCCTTTGATGATGCTGTAAGTTTCCCTTCAAACAAAGACTATATTACAATTAATAGATCAAGTCAAGATAAAAATCCATGGAGTCGTTATAATAAATGGTTCCATAAAGATGTTATTAATTACAGTGCTGAAATTAACAAAGTAGCACCAAGAACATCAGAAACAAATAGAGCAAAACGACCTATTATTGAGTTTAATTCAAATATACAACTTATTAATCATTGTGCGTTAGCTAAAGAAAGTGTTGATTTTATTGATGATTTTACTACCGATGTTTTTTCATCTATTGAAGGAACAGCAGGTTATAATATCGATAACGTAGATGTTTTTGACGGAGCAAGAATTATTTTTACTGCCGATAATGATCCGCTAGTAAAAAATAAAATTTTTGTTGTTAAAAAAATTGTCATACAAGCAAACAATACTGCTGATAATACACAAATAGCACTAGTTGAAGCCGATGACACAGAAACAAACCCAGGCGAAGGTGTAATTATTAGATTTGGAAAAAATAATGCCGGATTAATGTATCACTATGATGGCGAGAATTGGATCAAAAGCCAAACTAAAAATTCAGTAAACCAATCACCTAAGTTTGATGTATTTGATGATGACGGAGTAAGTTTTTCAAACACCGACAAATATGAAACTTCATCTTTTGAAGGTAGTAGTTTAGTATCATATAAAGTTGGAACAGGCCCGGTTGATAGTGAACTTGGTTTTTCTATATCTTATCAAAACTTAAACAACAGTGGTGATATTGAATTTCAATCTAATTGGGACTACGATTCGTTTACATATCAAGTTAATGCTGAAAACAAATCGAAAAAAATTAATTCTGGATATATTAAAACAACACAAACTTTAGATAATTTTAGTTTTCATAACTTGTACATTGCTAGTGATCCTGTATTTGATCAAGGAATAGTACAAGCGTTTACACTCGAACAAGATTCGAATGAAGTTACATTCTCAAATGTTGATTGGTCAAAATCGAATAATCCAAAATTATATTTTTACAAAAATGGAGAATTTATTAGAGACACATTTACTGTAGTTTCTACAATCGAAGGCAAGAGAACATTTAGTTTTGATACTATAGATTTTTCAGCAGGGGATACTGTAACTCTTAAAGTATTTTCGGATGATGAACCTAATTTAGGATTTTATGAATTTCCTAAAAATCTAGAAAGAAATCCCTTAAATCAAGAACTTAATTCTTTTACACTAGGACAAGCAACTGATCATTTAAGATCAATGGTCGATTACACTGATGAGTTTTCAGGGAAGTTTCCAGGTGAAAGCAATCTTAGAGATCTAGCAGGTTATCAACATAGAGGACAGCGATTCTTAAAATATATTTCTGTTGCGGCAACTTCGTTACCGTTATTGTGTGATAAAAATATTAATATTGTTAAGTCATTAAGATATGCAGCAAGAGAATATGAAAATTATAAAAGTAATATCTTAAAATTATCAATAACATTGCCATTTGACGGAGAGAATGTAGTTTCTTTCTTAGATACAATAATTTCTAAAATTAGCGGAGTAAAGCCTGAAACTAATCCATATTCTAATAGTGATATGATTGGTAGCGGAGCAAATAAAACGACAAAGTATACTGTCGAAGATACTGGAATTAAAACATTTTCTCTAACTGAAAAGTTTGATTTAGAAACAGCGTCGACTAAAGCAGTATACCTTTATATAGATAATGTACAATTAGTACACGGTGTAGATTATGTTTTTGACAGCGAGTTTAGTTTTGTTAGAATTACTAGAGATTTAAATGAAGGCGAACTGTTAGAAATTAAAGAATTTTATTCAACGTCATTTACATTTATTCCTGAAACACCAACAAGTTTAGGATTAACAAAATCTTGGGTTCCAAGAATTTTTGTTGACAATACGTTTGCTAAACCTCAAAAATTAATCAGAGGACACGATGGTAGTTTAACTGTTGCTTATGATGATTTTAGAGATGAGTTAGTACTAGAGTTTGAAAAAAGAATTTATAATAATATTAAACAAAAATATAATCCTGAAATTTTAGATATTGACAGTTTATTTGGCGGATACGAAAACACAGGAACATTTACTAAAAAGCAAGTAGATGATATCTTAGAGCTAGAGTTTTTGAGATGGCCTCTAGTAAAAAATATTGATATCTATGAAAATGCTTATCATGATCCTGAAAATCAATTTACTTGGACATATAATCAAAATTTAGATATTTTAAGAGAACAAAAAATGCCCGCACACTGGAGAGGCATTTATCAATATCTTTATGATACCCAAACTCCTCATACCGCGCCTTGGGAGATGTTAGGTTTTACAGAAAAACCAAGTTGGTGGGAAGATGAGTATGGTCAAGCACCATATACTTCAAATAATTTATTATTGTGGGAAGATCTTAGAGACGGCATTATTAGACATGGCGAAAGAGCAGGAACCCATAAAAGATATATTCGTCCGAGATTATTAGAATTTTTGCCTGTTGATAAAGATGGTAATTTATTAACTCCTTTAGAATCAGACAGTATTATTGATTATTCAACTGATTATACAGCAGACTTTTCATTTGGAGATATATCTCCGGTTGAACATGCGTGGAGACGTAGCAGTGTTTATCCTTATGCTCAAATAATTGCGGCATGTTTGTTGAGACCTTTCGAAACTATTAGTTTAAACCTAGATAGAAATATTTTTAAGAAAAACAATGTAGGACAACTTGTTAGTAAAACTACAAATACTTTTTTAACAAATGATGATATTATCAGGGCTGTAAATTCTACTTCTAGATCAGATGGATTGGTTTGCTTTGTTGTAAACTATCTAAAATCAAACGCTAAAACAAAACAAGATATAATTGATTTGTACGAAAACTTAGACATTCAATTAAGCACAAGAATGAAAGGGTTTGTTGATAAAGCTCAACAGCAATATCTTTTAGATAGTAAAAATCCTCAAAGTACACAAACTGGTATTTTTGTTCCAACAGAAAACTATGAAATATTCTTTAATTCTAGTTCTCCTCAGTTTACAACAAGATACAGCGGTGTGTTAATTGAAAGAGTTGCTGGCGGCTATAAAGTAAGCGGTTACGATCAATTAAATTCGATTTTTAATTACTTTAGTTTCTTTGCTCAGCAAAATGATCCTGTATTAGATGTCGGCGGCGTAAGTGAAGGCTTTGTTGATTGGAGTGCTGAATCTTTTTATTCAAAAGGAACGTTAGTAAGAAATCAAAATCAATTTTTTAGAGCAATACAAGCACATACGTCTGGAGAAATATTTGACGCTAATTTTTGGACAGCAATAGACAATGTTCCAATTACCGGCGGAGCAAGAGCAATCAAGAGAACAAAGTTCAATGAAGTCGATACTCTTACTTTAAATTATGATCATGTATTTGGAAATATACAAGAAGTTGTTGATTTCTTATTAGGTTATGGAGCTTTCCTTAATTCCCAAGGGATGGTTTTTGATCAATATAATGAAGAACTTGGTGTTGTACAAAATTGGGAAACATCAGTCAAAGAGTTTCTTTTCTGGACTACACATAACTGGGCAGTAGGAAGTATACTTTCAGTAAGTCCTGGAGCAACTTTATTGCGATTCCAAAATATTGGTTCTGTAGCAGACAACATTCTTGATAGTTTTTATGATTATAATATTTTAAAAGCTGACGGCACAAAAATAGATGCTACTGATATTGATGTATATAGAGGAATTAATGAATTACTAATTTCTCCGCAGGATAATACTCAAGGAATATATTTTGCTGAAATTAATTATATACAAAAAGAACACGTTACTATTTTTGATGACAAGACTGTTTTTAATGATGTTCTTTTTGATAAAGGACCTGGTTATAGACAAGAAAGAATTAAGAGCAAAGGATTTAGAACCGTCGATTGGGATGGTAACTATACTTCTCCAGGATTTATATTTGATAGAGTAAACATTAGCTCTTGGAAAAAATTTACAGATTACAAAATTGGTGACATTGTACAATTTAAAGAATTTTATTATGTAAGTAAAAAGTTTCAAAAGGGTACAGACAAATTTGATAGATCATATTGGGATCTATTAGATAACCTTCCTGAGTCAGGTTTGGTTCCAAACTTTGATTATAGAATAAGTCAAATTGAAGATTATTACGAAACCAGCATTGAAGGAATAGATTCAAAGCAAAAAGAACTAGCAAGACATACAGTAGGTTTTCAACCTAGAGAATATCTACAGGAAATTGCTGAAGATACAGTATCACAATTTAAGTTGTATCAAGGCTTTAGTAGAGAAAAAGGCTCCAATAACGCAATTAAAAAAGTTTTTGATAAAGTCAGCGAAATTGACGATGATAAAATAGTGCTAGACGAAGAATGGGCATTTAGATTAGGTTCAATTGGCGGCACAGATCAAATTAACGAAGTTGAGTTTGATTTAAAAGTAAGTGACTTTAAATTAAATCCGCAACCAGTTTTATTAAATGGTAGCGAATTTAGTGTAGTCGATTTTCAAAACTATATTTTATTAAATGATAATGATTATCAATTAGCAAATACAAGTTTTAAATTCCCTACCAAAAGGTTTGAGGTTCCTGTTAATTCAGCAGGTTACATATTTTCAAGTGATGTACAGTTTATAAGAAATGAATTAACCGAACTTTTAGATAATACTGTTCCGTTTGATAATTTTAAACATGGTGACAACGTCTGGACAACATTTGAGCCAGGATCGTGGAATGTTTATAGATATGTTATTAGTAACGTTTCAATATATGATGTTGAAGCACCAGATGTTGATAGATTGGTTTTAAAATGTAATAGAGTACATGACTTTAAAGTAGGACAAATTGTTGGAATAACTGGGGTCCAGGGACTAAACGGATTTTTCCAAATTGCTGGCGTAACACTTACAGATATTATAATTGCTATTACAGGATTTAGAGAAGAACCAGAAGTTGACGAAAGCTCATTTTCTTTTATAAGTTATTTTGAAAGTGTACGAGTAGCATCTTACGAAGAACTAGTAAACAAAGGTTTTGCTAAACTACCAGTCGGTTCTAAAGTTTTTATTGATAAAAATGAAGATAACGGAAATTGGGAAGTAGTAGAAAGAAACAAACAATATAAAGTAACACAAATTTCAGAATACGGTATTGCTTTTCCAACCGGAACTGGTAGTGCTGTGTCGTTTGTTCCTGAATTAAATCAAACTATTGTAGGTAACCCCGGTGCGCCGGTCACCACTGGCGACGTCATTAGAGACTCAGCTGTAGTTGTTTATTCAGACGGAGAATCAGGTTTAATACCTTTACAAATTCTTACGCCAAAAAGCGGATTACAATCTGCTTACTTAGGTGCGTATGCTGAAGTACTTACAGCAAGTAAAGATGGGCGTTGGTTAGTTGTTGGATCACCAAAAGCAAGTTATATTCCAAGCAACTATCAAGAAAAATTTGATCCAGATGCTAACTACGAACCAGGTGATACTGTATTGTATGCTGGAAAATTATATGAAGCAAAAGTAAGAGTATTTGGTGATGGAAGTAGTATTGATCTTTCAAGCGAAGATTGGAAACCAGTTGAATTACCACAAGCAAACCCACTTGGAGGAGAATTATTTTTAGCAAATAAAGGATATTCTAGACAAGGTGGTGTTGACATTTATGAGTATTCAAACGGCCAATGGATATTACGAAATAGTTTAGTAAGTCCAAGACAAGCACATGGTGAAAATTTTGGCGCTTCTGTTTCAATAGGAAAACTAGAAGGTATTGAAGGAACCAGCGGCGATGTAACACTAACTGTAAATGAAATTGATGCTGTTGGTGGAATTATTTCTGTTAAGTCAGACGGAACAAGTGGTTTAAATGATGCTCTATTTGAAAATGTTAGCGGCATTGATGTTAGTAGTTCTGGTATTAATGCTACATTTGATATTACAAGATCAACAGGTATACCAACATATGATGTTAGTGTAAGAACTGGAGGATCAGGATACACTGTTGGAGATAGATTATACATTCAAGGAACTAGAGTAGGCGGGCAACCAGCATCAGGTACATCTAATAACGATATTGTAATTGTTGTTAAAGCCGTTGACGAAAATGGTTCAATTTTAGGTGCTGATACATTTAATAATATTACAGGAATTGTTAGTACTCCAGTATCTGAAACAGCATTGTTTACTGTTACTAAAAACAAAGATGTTTATAATGTAAGACTTAGACAGGACGGAGCAGTAAAAGTACAACCAGGTAATGGATATAAGCAAAGAAGTATTGTAAGATTCAATAATTTCTTCTATGCTTGTATCAAAGATACAAATATTGATAAAGGTGTATGGAATAGTACATCAACATATTATGAAGGTGATGTAGTTAAGTTTCCTGCTAATAGTTCTCAATATTGGAATGTATTAAAAACAGTAACAAATGTCACACCTGGCACAGATGCAACTGCTTATAGTTCTTACGAAACTATATTTCCTGATAGATCACCTGAGTTTTGGGAAAGAGTTTCTGGATTCCCATTTAATGTAAAATATATAGATGATACTAACGATCCTAATTTTGGAACAGGTAACTGGGTCGATTGGGACGAAAAAGACAACAGCGGAAATTTAATTACATATACTACAGGAACTGTTATAGTAATCCCTGGAAATACAGTAGGCGGTTTATCACCTGAAAATGATATTACAATTAGAGTAAATCAAGTTACTGACGACGGACAAGTAGGACCTTTCCCAACTAAAAGAGAAGGTGAAATTCAATTCTTCTCTTATACAGGAACAGCGGCAATAGGTATTGAATTTACAGGAACTCCTGCTAGTGGATCAGGAACATTCTTAGACGTTAGTCCGGAAGATGTATCAAATCCAGGAACCGGCGCAATCTTTAACGTTGAAAGAAAAGATGGAGCATATAACACTACAATTAGTGTAGCAGGCTCTGGATACGTTATCGGAGACCAAATTAAAATACTTGGAACTAGTATTGGTGCTGTTGACGAAAGTTACTACATGGCAGTTTCTGCTCCAGGTAGCCGCGATGACAGAGGTAAAGTTTATCTTTACACATACAACGGATATAAATGGACATTGCTACAAGATACTTCTTTTGTAGGATTATTTGATATCAATAGAAGTTATGTTAGCGGAAGTATTGTTTGGTATGGTAGCGGTTATTATAAAGCAAATGAATTCTTTACAGCTGATGGAGTAACAACTCCAGATATTAGTGATTCCTGGGACGAAACAAATACTGTTAACAGAGATATTGTTCCTAATGTTTATGCTTATGTTGATGACGGATCGTCATTTGAACAAGGAACAGCTGACGAGCAAGTTGAAAATATTGATATTGGAGATAAGTTCGGATCCAGTATATCAATGACAGATGACGGAAACGTATTAGTATCTAGTGCTCCGTATGCTGATACATCTAATTTTGAAAGTTATAGAGGTGTATGGAGAGCAACTGAAACCTATGTCCAGGGCGATGTTGTAAGAAGAAATAACAAATACTATGAACTTGATAGTGATTCGAGTTTAACAAGCATTGATGATGCTCCTGAAGTAGATAATAAATGGGTTGTTGTACAAAATACAGGAATGCCAAGAACAGGCGTAGTATTTGTATACAAGAAAAATGCTAACAAAGTTTATGAATTTGTTCAACAAATTAACAAGAATGACGTTTCAAGTTTAAATCCTGGTGATGTGTTTGGATACAAAGTAACATTATCAGCGGACGGAAATACATTATTTGTTGGTGCTCCAAACGAAGACAAAAATGAAAGAGATCAAGGATCGGTTTTTGTATTCAACTGGAGTCAGAATAAATTTGTACTAAATCAAAAAATTCAATCAAACACAAATGACTTTGATGAAAGATTTGGATCGAATATAAGTGTTTCTCCTGATGGCAAAACTTTAGCAGTTTCAGCAGAAGGTGCTCAAACATTTGAAACAACTACATTTGATACTGATCAAACTAAGTTTGATAGAGAAATAACCGGCTTTGCTGATCCATTAGGAACAACAGGTAAGGTATTTGTGTTTAACGAATACGGTGGCAAGTGGGTTCTCGGTGAAATTTTTGAAGATGATTTAAGTTTTAATGAAGATTTTGGCCGTTCAATTGCTACAAGTAACAATACTATTATCGTAGGTTCTCCAAAATATCTATCAGAAGATCCAGCATTCAGCGAAGTAGTTATTGGTAGAATACAAAAGTACGAAAAACAAGAAGGTATTCAACCATGGACTGTTATTAGAAATCAAACTAATCAAGTTGATGTTTCTAAAATTAGAAATCTTGCGGCATATGAAAAAGAAACTTATACAAAAATTGCTGACATAGATGTTGTTGATTCTTATAAAGGAAAGATACTTGGTATTGTAGAACAAAATATTGATTTTAAAACACCATTTGATCCTGCTGTTTATACAGAATCTAATAATGAAGAATTAACAACTAAAGATGAATCACAACATTGGACAGATAAGCAGGTCGGAAAAATTTGGTGGGATACATCAAAAGTAAAATATCTTGTTTATGAACAATCTGATGTAGTATTTAGGAACGGAAATTGGAATAGTACAGCACAAGGTAGTTCAATTGATGTTTATCAATGGGTCGAATCAACACTAAGACCAAGTCAATATGCTAGTTTAACAAATTCAGATGATCCAACAATTACAGGAACTCCGTTACATCCAGACGATAGTGTTTTTAGTATAAAAGAAAAGGTTGATCCAATTAGCGGAAATATTTCAGAGACACGTTTTTATTTCTGGGTTAAGGATAAACAAGATATTGAAATTAATAGTCCTAAAACACTAGCCGCAAGTCAAGTTTCTGATTATATTTCGAATCCAGAAAATGCTGGTGTTCCTTTTGCTTACATTGTAGACAACGACAAACTTACAATAAGCAACCTCAAGAGCTTATTAGATTACGATGAATTTAGTGTTAACATACAGTTCTATAAAAATAGTCAAGACGTTAATCTAATTCATAACGAATATGTTCTTGCTACAGAAGAAAGTAAACAAGATCCAAATAATGATCTTGAAAGAAAGTGGATTGACAGTCTTGTAGGAAGTGATATTCTTGGAAATCAAATTCCTGATCCTAATTTATCAGACAAAAACAAATATGGTACAGCAAGTCGTCCGAGACAAACCATATTTGTTAATAGAAATAAAGCAGTTGAACAAACAATAGATTTTATTAACGAAGCATTATATACATTACCACTAGCAGATGAAATCGATTATGAATTCTTAAACATGATTGATAAAGAACCTAGTGAAGTTAAAAATCTTTACGATGTAAAAATTAATACAGAAGCTGAGTTAAGATTCCAAACAACATCAACTATTAAAGATGCTAAACTTTCAGTAAATGTTATCAACGGTCATGTTAATACCATTGAAATTGATGATCCAGGCTTCGGATATAGAAGAGCTCCATTAATTACCATTACAGGTACAGGTGAAGGAGCCACAGCTGAAGCAACAATTGATAGTTTTGGTAGAATTACAAGTGTAACAGTTACTAATAACGGTAAGAAATATTTAACAGCGAATGCTATTGTTAGACCTTATAGTGTGCTAGTACAATCTGATAGTACTGTAGACGGCTTTTGGAGCATCTATGCTTGGAGTGTTAGAGAGCAACAATTCTCAAGAGTGGCTACACAAGAATTTGATACTACAAAATATTGGGAAACTATTGATTGGTGGTCAGAAGGCTTTTCGGAAGATAGTAGAATCAAAGAAACATTGCCTGGTTTATACGCAGAAAATGAAGTAACACTAGATGAAGGCGAATTATTAAGACTTGATGATTTTGGTTCAGGTGGTTGGGCAGTACTTCAACGTACTGATAAAGATCCAAAGATTAAAGGAAAATTTAATCTTGTTGGTAGAGAAAACGGAACCCTTAGAATTATTAATAAGTTTTACAATACCGAAACTGAATCTGTTGGTTATGACAAAACACAAACATATGACAGCAATAGATATGATACTAGTGCGGCTAAAGAGTTTAGAAACATTCTAAACGCTATGAAGTATAATGTGTTTATTGATGAGTTAGACGGTTATTGGAATAAATTGTTTTTTGTTAATATACATTATGTATTCAGTGAACAATTATATGTTGACTGGGCATTTAAGACAAGTTTCTTGAACGCTATTCATAATGTTGGTTACTTAAAACAAAAACTTAACTTCCGTAGCGATAATCTAGCGGCATATCAAGCATATATTGAAGAAGTAAAACCGTACAGAACTAAAATTAGAAACTTTACAAGTAGATATCAAAATATAGAAGATACAAATTCAAATGTATCAGATTTTGATCTACCTCCATATTACAATATTGATACTAATACTATTAACCCTGTAAAACTTGGTGATACTCAAATTGATTTGAAACCATGGAACGAATGGTTTAACAATTACAAATTTGAAGTAACAGATATTATACTTACAGATCAAGGTAGCACATATTCAAGTGTCCCTCAAGTTATTATTTCAGGCGGCGGCGGAACAGGCGCAAAAGCAAAAGCATATATTTCTAATAGAAAAGTTACTAAAATTGTTTTAACAGACTTTGGAAGTGGCTATACTAGTGTTCCTACTGTTGAAATTGTTGGCGGTGTTGGAACGCAAACACAGTTTAGTGCTAAAGCTGTTGCTAGAATAGGAAACAGCAAGGCAAGATTGTTCCATAATACAATTAAATTTGATAGATATAGTAAAACACCAACATTTAAATCATATAGTTCTAACGAAAAGTTTATTGAAACTGAAACATTTACAGGAACTGGTAGACTAACAACGTTTGATCTTAAATATCCTAGCACACTTGACAAGAGTGCTATCACAGTTTTTGTTGATTCACAACAACAGTTTGTTAGTGATTACAATATTACACTTTATACTAAAGTTATTAATGACATAACAGTATTAAAAGGAAGATTAACACTGTTAACAGCCGCACCAGACGGTTCAGTCATTACTATTAAGTATGAAAAGAATGATGAAATACTAGATAGTTTAAACAGAATTGACAAATACTATAAACCAACTGACGGAATGCTTGGTATTGATAAAACTATTCCAGATGATGGCAGTGAAATTACTACAGATTATTCACAGTTAGTTACTGGTATGGATTATGGCGGTGTAATTGTTCAAGGTGCTACATTTGATGTTGGCGCAGGATGGGACGCTTTACCGTGGTTTACAGAAGGTTGGGATACTGCTGAAAGCAACAGTAAAGATTTTTACATTGCCGCAGATGATAGTACCCATGAATTTGTATTACCTGAAGTTCCTGAGTCAGGAAAAATTTACAATATCTATATTAGACGTAAAGGTGAAACAAAAACAACAAGATTAGACGATCCAAATTACGGTACGTCAAACCAAACCAACGATGATGCTATTATGACATCGTTTGTTGGTGATGGAAGCACAAACGTAATTACAATTCCTATTCCGGATGAAGGAATTTATGTCAACGACGGAGACGTTTTAATTTTCCGTCCTGTTGAAAGTGACGGATCTCTTGATATACAATCAGCAAACTATCTAGATGCCGAAGTAAGCGGTGGAACACTTTTAGGTGCTACTCCTTATTCAACAGCAACAGGTATTTTGCCTGAAGAAATTGTTATTGACGGTGAGAAGTTTATTAGTCCGGAGCAAGTTCCAGCACCAGAAGAAAATGTTCCAGGACAGGTACTAGAAAGTTTAAGCATTAGAGTATTCCATACAGATAGATTTGGAGCACCGTCTGTACTTTCTAGAATTTATACTGCTGACGGTACAGAAACTGTTTATAAGATTGATCAACATATCCTTGAAAATTCTAACTTGCTAGTTTTTGTTAATAAAACAAAACAAGAAATTGATGTAGATTACACTATTGATTATAATAATAATCAAATTAGATTTATTACTGCTCCAAACAATACAGATATAATTGAAGTATTTTCACTAGGAGTAGGTGGCGTTGAGTTGCTTGATGTTAGAGAATATAACGGAGATGGACAAACACGTTACTTCTTAACAGGTGCTCCGTTTGAATCTACAGGAAAAGTGTTTGCTACCATTGATGGTGTAGCAACTAATGTTGGATTTGTTAATAGTAATGGTGTAGTTAACCAAACAGACAATACTCTTGTAGAATTTGGTAAACCACCTAAGACAAATTCATTAATTCAAATTGTTGTACTTTCGGAAGAAAGCGGCCAAGCAGAAAGTATTGTAAGAATAAACGAAGAAAGAATTACTTTAACACCGGGTACTAAAACATATCCAATCCAATTCTTTGAAACTTTAGGTTCTAGAGATGATTCAAATATTATTGTAGAATATAACGGCTCTCTACTAAGATCGGTTGATAGCACTTATTATGTATATCAGGATAATGATACTATTAATCTCAACGATGATCCTGTAATTGGATCGGGTACAATAGTTCCAACACAGATAAAGGTTTTCTTAAATGGTGAACCTCTACGTGACGCATTAGATTATAATTTTGATGGTGCTAATAATTCTATAACATTAATTGTTGATGCTAACAAAGGTGATATTGTACAAGTTGAAAACTTAAAAGATTCCAACTATGAAATAGTAAATGGAAATATTGTATTTTCGCCACTTTATGTAATTCAAGCAGGCGACTATATTGATGTAACATGGTTTACTAGATACACTGAAGTTGATATTGTAAGAGATGTTTATACTGGAAATCAAAACAGTTATAAATTACAAAGAAGTATTAATAATATTTCTAATGTTTGGGTTTATAAAAACGGTGTTAGACTAACACCAAATATTGATTTTTATGTAGGCGGCGCAAATAACGCAGTTTATCTAAAAAATAGCACTTTAGAAACTGATATTATTGAAACGTTAACATATAGTAATAAAATTTACAATAATCCTATTAGTTATGAAATTTCTAGAGATGTATTAAACAGAAACAGTTATCATAGATATCAATTGATAAATGTTGAACTTGCTGAAAATTTAAACTATTATGATACTGTTGTCAAGTTAACAGATGCTTCTAAGTTACCAGTTCCGGCAACAGGTCAACCTGGAATTGTAACAATAAATGGCGAAAAAATACAGTATCTAACTAAGTCAGGAAATGAATTACAGAATATTAGACGAGGTGTATATGGTACAAGTATTAGAACAGTACACGAAAAAGGCACAGTAGTTATTGATACAAGTTATACTGAACAAATTCCGTATAATGATGAACAGGATAAGGTTGATTTTGTATCGGATGGTTCAAGTTTACTAGTTGGACCTTTAGACTATGTTCCAGTTAAAGGTGCTGATTTTGATGTTACTAATACAAGTATCCCAGATGGGTACGGACGTTGTGATAATATTGAAGTGTTTGTTGGCGGACGTAGATTAAGGAAAGACGCATTTAAATTATATGATGCTACAAAAGCGGCATATAGTCCAGACGGCGATGTTCAGTACGATGCTGAATTTAGCGTAGATGGCATAAATGAATATGTAAGGCTTACTGATCCTGTAGATCCAGGAACACGCATTACAATAATTAGGAGAACAGGTAGAACTTGGCACGATAGAGGAGATACTACTGTATCTAATGGAGTTTCATTAAGTGAAGCAACATCACCAGTAGCTAGATTCTTACAAAATAGTAGCACAGAATTACCTGAATAAATACAATGAGAGATAACAAACTCGAAGAGACGGATATGGCAGAAAACACACAAAATCAAACAGATAATAAGAAACCTGACGAACAAAGTGGGTTTCATATTGAAGGGCATATTAAGATTTTTGACCCTGAAACTAAAGAAGTTTACGTTGATAAACGTAATGCTATTCACTATGAAAACATCAGTGTAGCAATGGCACAAAGTTTATCAAACCAAGGAGTTGGTTGGATATCAGAAATGAGCTTTGGTAATGGAGGAACGGTTGTTGATCCAACAGGGCTTATTACATATCTCACACCAAATACAAACGGTACAGACAGTAGTTTGTACAATCAAACATATACTAAGGTTGTCGATCAAAATTCTGCCACTAATACAGACAACACTAGAAATAAAATGGAAGTCCGTCATGTAACTGGAGCAACATATAGTGATGTTGTTGTTAGTTGTTTGTTAGATTATGGTGAGCCAGAAGGCCAAGAAGCATTTGATAATTCAGTAGATATGGATGGTGAATATGTATTCGATGAACTTGGTTTAAAAGCATCAACAGGAAAGTTGTTAACACATGTTGTATTTCACCCTGTTCAAAAATCATTGAACAGATTGATACAAATTGATTACACAGTTAGAATACAGAGTCTAACTGGATTTACTGAGGTATAATAATGTCGTATAAAGTTTTTTTTACAGATGATACACTCCATCCAGAACCTTTAGAAGTATTTGATAATACATCAAATGTCGATACAAGTGTAACTATACCTGGCAGAAATCAAACAGGTTATGGTAAGATTATTGCTGAAAACTTTTTACATCTACTAGAAAATTTTGCTAGTGATGTAGCACCTAGTGATTCTCAAGCAGTAATTGGTCAGTTATGGTTTAATAGCCTAGAAAATAAACTTTTTGTATTTGATGGAATTAGTTGGAAAACTACTTCTAATATTAGAACAGGCGTTGATGAGCCGCAAGGCGCGGCAATTGGTGACTTATGGGTCAACACATCAACACAGCAATTATATCTATGGTCTGGTGTAACATGGGTACTTGTCGGTCCACAGTTTAGTGAAGGTACCAAGTCTGGACCGTTAGTAGAAAACTTATTTGATATTGATAACGTTTCAAGAACAGTTATTATATTTTACTCTCAAGATATTCCAGTTACTATTATTTCAAAAGACAGTTTTACACCTAAAGTTGTTATTCAAGGTTTCAATAGTATTGAAGCAGGTATTAATATTACAACAAGAACTGATATTTCTGAGGAAGCAGTAACACCAAAATTAATTGGAACGGCTTCAGCCGCAGATGGATTAGTTGTAGGAACAGATGTTATTCCGTCGACAAGTTTTATTAGAACAGATGTTATTGGTACAATTCAAAAACAACTTAATGTTAGAGACGATGCTGGATTATTTGTAGGTACTAACGGTAATATGAACTTGCGTGTACAAAACGCAAACGCTGTTGTTTATAATAGTACACCTGGAGCAAGTATTGATTTACAATCAAGTAGAACAGGATCTTTTGGTGTTCCGTCTACAGTACTAAGAGTTATTGAAACTAAAATAGGTATTAATAATCTTAATCCAAGTGAAACTTTAGACATAGTAGGTACTGTTAAATCTACAGGCGATCTTATTGTAACTTCAGAAACACAAAGTACAAATTTACAAAACGGTAGTATTAGAACAGAAGGTGGTCTTAGTGTTGGAAAGGACATCAATGTAGGTGGCGATCTAACAATGAATTCTGGAGCACTTGTTACTAAATCTATTAGACCATTAACAAGTTCAGAAACAATCGGCGAAGCAAATAACAAGTACAGTACAATTTATGCTAACAAAGTTATTGCTAACACAGTTGAAGGAACACTAAGCGGTGACATTGATGGTAACTCTAACTCAGCAACTTCATTAAAATCCGCAACAAATTTTAAACTAGAAGGTGATGTATCATCAAACGTTGTATCATTCAATGGTACAGGAAACCTAAACAAAACATTTCAAACAGAACTTACATCGGACATTATTTCAACTAAACCAAGTTCAGGTAGTGTTAGTTTAAATGATGAGATTTTATTTTACAGCAGAACAGCGGGATTAAGAAAAGCAACACGTGAAGTATTTTTAGGTGATGCTAGTGTTCCAATTGGATCAATATTTCCTTATGCTGGAGCAGAAACAGATGTTCCAGAGGGATATCTACTTTGTGATGGAACAGAATACGAACAGTATAGATTTAGAGATTTATACAGTGTAATTGGTGACACTTATAATGATGTTGCTAGTAAAGGAAGTTTACAGTCAACTATTGATAGTACAATTCAACCATCCTTTAGAGTTCCAGATTTAAGAGGACGTTTTCCACTAGGTAAACAAAATATGAATAGCGGAGCAAAAATTCCTCATCCAACTGGACAGTACGATGCTATTCAAGATTTAACAACAGCAAGAGTTGATCAAGCTGAAGCAAGTTTATTAGGTGCTTATAGCGGCGATGATGCTTATGTAATTGAACAGTTTAATATTCCAGATCACGATCACGATATGAAAGGTCGCACTGGTACTAATACAGTTAGTGGATCTCAATTCTATGCTATAAACGAAGTTTCAACAGCACCAAATGATTTTGCCCCAACAACACAAATTGGTGGTACTGGCGTATCAAATACAAGAATTAAATCAGGAACAGTTACTAACGGAGGCCAAAAAATGGCGTCTAGTGGTTTAGTTAGAATTGCTAACGAAAATAAACGAACACCTGGACAGGCAGATTCATTAGTAGGAAGACCATTTGGTGTAATGAACCCTTATATTACATTGAACTATATTATTAGAAGTGGACTTCCACTAGTATAACGGAGCAAAGTATAAATGGCATATACAATTAACAGAACAGACGGAACAGCAATAGCAACAGTATCCGACGGACAAATAGATCAAGCATCAACTGATATTACACTGGTTGGAAAAAACTTTAGTGGATATGGTGAATATATCAACGAAAACCTTGTTAAAATGCTTGAGAATTTTGCCGGTGATTCTCAGCCAAATGCTCCACTAACAGGTCAACTTTGGTTTGACGTAACAGAAAATAGAATTAAAGTTTATTCAGGAACTGAATGGAAAGCAGTTGGAACATCAGCACTAGCATCTGAAAGACCTTTAGATATTAGTTCAGGTGATTTTTGGTTTAATATTGTAAATAGACAATTATACTTTTTTGATGGAACAGCAGATTATCTAATTGGACCTGATTATAAAATTTCACAAGGTGTAAGCGGTGTTGTAGTAGAAGACATTGAAGATTCAAACGGAAATACAAGAACTATCTCTACAGTTTATGTTGGCGGAGATAGAGTTGGATTTTACAGTAAACAAGAATTTTCACCACGTATTGCTATTCCAAACTTTGATCAAAGTACAGTTAGAATTGGTTATAATCCAATTAAACAAACACATAAATTTTTAGGAATTGCTTCTAACGCAGAAGCACTAGGTGGTTTAAGTGCTGATATTTTTGCTAAGAAAAATCAGGCAAATGTATTTACTGAAACAGTTACAATACAAACTGCTGGTGGTTTAAGATTTGGAGAAGCAACTAATGGACAACTAGGTTCAGAAGGCGCTGGCGACTTATTTTTATTAAACACAACCAACAATCAAAAAATTACATTCCGAGGAAGAAAGAACGGAGGAAACGTAGAATTTATTAGTCTTACTCCTAATGATCAAACAGAAGCTGGAAAGAACACAGTTAAAATTAATGATGGAGTACCAAACAGTTTAGTTGAAATTGGCGGCGATTTAGTTGTACAAGGAGACTTTACTGTAGCAGGTAGTGTGTTAGAAATTCAATCACAGAATGTACAAGTTGAAGACAAACTTATTGAACTAGCAGTACCAAGTAGCGGATCACCAACTGATTTACTAGCAGACGGCGGCGGCATATCACTAAAGGGAAATACAGACCATACTATTATATGGAACAATGCCACTGACACTTGGAACTTCTCAGAAAATATCAATGTTCCATCTACAAAAGGTTACCAAATTAATGGCTCTAATGTTTTATATGATACAGGTGCTGGAGTTGAATTAGCCGCGGCAGTAACTAGTGCTCCGGGACTAACATCTTTTGGACCGCAAATTAATCTTAATGCTGATAACATTACTATTAATGATAATGTCATATCAAACAACGGTGTTACTGTGCCTTACTCCGACGGAGATCCTGCTAATCCAACAGATATAAAAATTGAACCTAGAGGAAATTTAGTATTGATAGGAACTTCACCTAAAATTACAGGTGTAACAACAACTAATCAAACTAATATTAATCAAACAGCAGAAGCATATGATAATTTAAGTTCAACTGAAAGATCAGAAGTAACAAACAAAGCCTATGTAACAAATTATGTAAGAAAAAGATCTATTCCGTTAACAATGGATATTACAGGTTATTATCCAAACGAAGAAAACCCAATGACAGCAAATGAAATTGCTACTGAACTTTTAAGAATTTGTCCTCCAGCAGAATATGAAGCTGGCACTACAATTAGGATTAGCACTATTAGATATGTGTTAAGTAATATCGATTCAGTAACACCTACACTAACAACTACTGCACTTTATGATGTTGAAGGTAGCGAAACACCAAGCGGACCTACTGGAACTTTTGGTGTTATTAGAGAAGTAGATGCTGATACAATCGGTGCTAAAAGACCTCCAAGATTGTATCCTATTAGAGGTATAACAACATATGAATTAAACACAGGAAAAACTGCTTGGGTAGTTGCTCCTAGTGGTGGATTAGTTGAAGATCAAACTAATCCAACTGATCCTTTAACAGGACTAGTAAACTTTATAAGGCCATAATACGGTAAATATGATATAATGGAAGAAAAAACATGCCATACCAGATAAACAAATTTAACGGAGATCAATTAGTAGTACTACAAGATGGTACTTTAGACTCAACAACAAGTATAGGTCTTGTTGGTAAAAATTTTGCTGGATATGGTGAAATTCAAAACGAAAATTTCCTTTGGATGCTTGAAAATTTTGCTGGCGTTGGCGCACCGCCGAAGTCAATAAAAGGACAACTTTGGTATGATGCTAATGTTGATAGAATTAAAGTATACAGCGGTACTAATTGGTTGTTGGTTGGTGGAACAGAAGTTTCGTCAACGGTTCCAACAAGTCCATCAAAAGGAGATACATGGTTTGATGATACTAACAAAAACTTTCATGTATATGATGGTAATCAGTTCTCATTTGTTGGTCCAGAAGATGTACAAGGGTTTGCTGGAGTAACAAGAAATTTAAGCCGTTCTATAACTGACGATCAAGGAACTGATCATCCTGTAATTAGAATAACTGTTAATGGTGCTACTGTTGCTATTATAGCAGATAGTCCGTTTACAGTTAACAACATTCCAGGATTTACAACTTTAGATGCCGGTATTAATTTAAATTCAGCAACATATATTAATGGTGTTTTACATGGTAACGCAGATAGTGCCGATGTATTAGCAACACCAAGAAATATTAACGGCGTGGCATTTGACGGTTCCGCTAATATTACTGTAACAGCAAACACAACAAATCAAATAATTGCTGGAAATTTCTTAACAGGAAATAGTTTTGATGGATCTAATCAAACTACTTGGCAAGTAAATGCTACGTCAAATGATGTAAGCGATACTGTTGTTGCTAGAGATAGCGCAGGGAATTTTAGAGCCAATACAGTTACAGCAGATTTAAATGGTAATAGTACAGGAACACATAATGGTCCAGTAGTTGGTAATGTAACAGGTAATGTAACAGGAACGCACACAGGACCAGTAGTTGGTAATGTAACAGGTAATGTTTCGGGTAATGTAACAGGTTTTGTTACAGGTAATGTAACAGGTACATTGGTAGGTAGTATACAGAACACTGATACTAGTGTTGCTTACGATGAAGTTACAAAAACATTTAACGGAACATTTAATGGTAACGCAAGTACAGCAAATAAATTAACTGCTCCTACTACAATTAATAATGTACCATTTGACGGCAGTGGTCCAATTACAATTCAAGATTTAACTAAGTTACCGCTTAGTGGAGGAACATTAAGTGGAACTTTAATGTTACATCAAGATCCTACACAAAGTTTACAAGCCGCAACAAAACAATATGTAGATGCTAGAGATTTAGCAACTGAACAAAGCGTACTAGCTCAACTTCCTCCTGCTTATACAATTACCTATGGTAATACACAGTATAGCACAAGTGGTTTTACAAATCAAGTAGGAAGTTTCAATAGCAGTAGAAATAATTTTGATGTGTTTCCACCGTCAGGCAAGACAATGGCAAATCTAATAGCATTTATACCTAGTATTGCTATAATTCATTATGCTGGTGGAGTTGATGGTAACGATAGTTTAAGATGTATTTGGTCTAATCTAGGAGATAGAATTAGAGTTTACGTACAGAACACAGAACAGAGAAGCACCCCAGCCGCAAACTGGTTGGCAATTTGGAGTTAACATGCATTACGTTTGTTTAGAAAATAGTGAAGTAACATCAATATTAAATTACAGGCCAAATGTGCCTAGCAGTATTGAAGTGGTTGAAATCACACAAGAAAAAATGGATCTTATTGAAGGCGGAAAATATTACTTTGATGTTGCTACCAAATCAGTTATTTTGAGACCTGCGTCTGAGCTACAAGAAGAAGCAGATGCTAAAGCAAATATCGAACATAAAGAATTTTTATCAAGTACTGATTGGAAGGTACTTAGACATACAAGAGAAAAAGCACTAGGTATTGAAACCAGTTTGACTGAAGATGAATATCTAGCATTAGAACAAGAAAGAGAAAATGCCGCTAGGGCAATTAGGTAACGGAGCGAAGGATGCCATATAACGTAAACAGATACAACGGTGTACTACAAACAACAGTACCTGATCAAACAGTTGAAACATCAGCAACTGATTTAAGATTTGTAGGTAAAAATTATGCTGGATATGGCGAAATTCTAAACGAAAACTTCTTACACCTACTTGAAAGTTTTAGAGGAGATACACAACCTCGTAAAAGCATTCCTGGACAGTTATGGTACGATGATCTAAATAATAAAATTAAATTTAGAAGTAGCGACAATCAATGGCGTAGTTTATCTATCCTTGATTCAAGTTCAACACCACCTACTGGATTACAAAATAAAGATTTGGGTAATCTTTGGTATGATAATACTTCTGGACAAATTAGTGTTTGGAACGGAACAGACTTTGAACTTATTGGTCCAGAAAGAGCAGAAGGTTTTGATGAAACCAAACTAACTTCGACGCTAATTAGAGATGATAGTAACATTGCTCATGCTATTGTAAAACTTGTAATTGATAACACAGTAGTTGGTATAATTTCGGATGATGATTTTATAATCGGTACTATCGAAAGTATTCCAGGATTTACAAACATTAAAAAAGGTATTACATTAGTTAATACAGGTACAGACGGCGTTACCACAGGTGATCATCGTTTTTGGGGTACTGCTGGAGATACAAAAAGATTTACTGGATTAGATATTAGTAATTTTGTTCTTAGAGCACCAGGTGGTTCAACTTATGACGATGCTGGTTTAACTGTTGGAACAGATGGCGATTTGAGAATTGCTATTGATAATGGTGACGAAGCAGTAATCGAAAACAGTTTAGGTAACACACTAAGAGTTAGAATTAAAACAGGAACCACAGACGACGATGTTGCTGTATTTTCAAATGTAGGATTTTTACCTGGAACAACAGAAAGATATAATATTGGTTCGAGTGGAAAAAAATATAGAGAAATACATTCTAGAGAAATATATGCTGATTCAGTTGACGCAACACTAAATGGTAATGTAGTTAGCGATAGCGGACTAACATTGGCCAACAAGTTAACTGATGAATTAAATGGTACATTAATCGGCGATCTAAAAGGTAATATTTTAGATAGTGCTAACAACTATGTTTACGAAGCAAGTACAAAAACATTTACTGGTACTAATGCTACAATAACAAATATAAATTCAGATACACTTACAGTCGTTAATAGAGTAGTTGGTGACTTTAAGGGAGATATTTTCGCAACTGATGATAGTATTGCTTACAATGGTAATACAAAAGATTGGTACGGTACATTTAACGGTAACGCAGATACTGCTTCAAGATTAGCAGGTACAGCACAAATAAATGGAGTTGTTTTTGACGGAAGTCAAAATATAACTGTTGTTGATAGTACTAAAGTTTCTAAGTCTGGCGATACTATGGTTGGAAATTTAACAATCACAGCACAGCCTACATTGAATGATCATGCGGCAACTGTACAGTATGTTAATACAGCAATTAGAAGTAGAACAATTTTCTTAAGTTTAGATACCAGAGGATTAAGTGAAACAGGATCGGGTAACGGATCAGTAGCATCATTGCTTAATACTCTTGCTCCAGTAAGTAATTTCGAAGTTGGAACAAGAGCGCATGTAGCAAGTACAAGTCAAAATGTTTCATCAATAGGTACTTTAGGATATAGTAGTTGGATTGGTAGAACTTTTGTTAGTAGTGTAACTGTTACAACAACTGTAAACAATCCTACTAGAAATAATAATTTAATTTACGAAGTTAATCAAGCGGGGAATAGTTGGATATATGTCTCAGGTTAATCTTATAGAAAATTATTGTTCAAATCCAACTGAAATAGTTGAACTTGCTGAAAAGTATTCAGACAAATTTTCAATGAGATCAGATGGAGACGCTTTTGAATTCAAAACAAAGTATGGTGTAAGTAATATGAAAAGTATGTTTCATACACACATGCCAGATGAATTAATGGACGCAATTTGGAAAACAATTCCTGAAGACAAAACATTTGTTGAAAGTGTTACACTTAATAGATATGATCCAGGCGACTACTTGCCACGACATAAAGACTCAATCGGAAGTTATTGGAAATTTAAATTAGTATTCTTACAAAGTGATAAACCTCACTTTAAATGGTATGATAATAATGGCGATGGTCATTTAGTTGAAGAAATACCTGGTGCTGTTGTTGATATGCCTATAGATTTAGAACATGAAGTAACAGAAATAGGACAAGATGAAAAGCCAAAGTATAGTTTAGTACTGGCATGGGGAGCATAATATGGCAATAGAAACTAAAAAATTAATCTTTATGAAGTCTAATGGTGTTCTTGTTGCCATGATGGAAAATGATCAAGACACTTCTTACGTTGACTTAGAAAAGTTTAATATTAAAGTAGTTGAAATGGATTCCGATAATGGAGATTATTGGCATGGAGATTACGACACAGGAACGATTCAAAGCAGAACAGAGAAGCCATTAGTTAATGAAGCAACTTTAAAATATAATACTAATGTAAAAATACTCGAAGAATACCCAATTCATAAGCAGTTGAATATTATTATTGAAATGTTAGACGCATCTGATGTGCCTAACACTGATGAATTTACAGCAATGAAAGCATTTATTGATGCTGCAAAAGCTAATTTAGATGAAAAAATCACAGCATACTCAACAAACAGCGATGCTTATACATTTGTATCAGTAGATGATGATAAAGCACAAGCTGAAGCGGTAAAGACGTTTGAATAAATACGTATAGAGCGGGAAAAACATGGCATATCAAGTAGACAAATACAACGGAACATTTTTAGTAAGCGTAGCAGACGGTACTATTGACACTACAACTGATATTAAATTAGTTGGAAGGAACTATAGCGGCTATGGTGAAGTACAAAATGAAAACTTTTTACACCTACTTGAAAGTTTTTCTAATAGTGTACAACCAGAAAAACCAATTCAAGGTCAAGTTTGGTTTGATACAGATAGTTTAAAACTTAAATTTTATGATGGACAGCGATTTAGAACAGCAAGTGGAGCTGAAATAGGAGCTAGTCCACCGGTTGGACTATCACAAGGTGATCTTTGGTTTGATAGCCAAACAAATCAGTTGAGTGCTTGGAATGGTTCTAACTTTGTTTTAATTGGACCACAAAGTGCTCCAGGTTTTGGTACTTCACAAATTGTTACAGAAGTAGTAAAAGATACAAATAATACTTCTCATGTTATTCTACGTGCTGTTGTTGGCGGAATTACTACTGCTGTGTTTAGTAATGATGACGATTTTACACTTAGCAGTGATAATACACTAGCAGGTTTTAGTGAAACAGGACGTCAAGTTAAAAAAGGTATTACACTAAACAGCGTTAACGGTACAACTGGTATTAGTGATAGTGCTGGTTTTAGATTTTTTGGTACAGCAAGTAACGCAGAAAAACTTGGAGGACTAGATCAAACACGTTTTGTTAGAACAGACGGAACTGAAGGCTTTACAACAGAACAATCATTTGCTGATGTTGGTTTTACAGTTGGTAATCCAGTTAAAGCACTTAAAATTTATATTAATAGTGATCAAAACCCAGCACTTGAAAATCAAGTTAATGGTAAAATTACTATTAGTTCAAGTAATCCTAGTCAACCAACTGATAAACTTGACTTTTTAACATTTAGTAGAGAACAGGCATTTACTACAGACACAGATAGTTTTAATACTATCTATCCAGGAGCAACTGGAGTAGTTAATCTTGGACTCGAGTCACGCAAATTTAAAAATATTTGGTCAGAAAATCTAAAAGGTGAACTTGTAGGTAATGTACATGGAGATGTAATTGGTGATGTTACCGGAGATCTTTATGCTCAAACAAGCCCAACTACTACAATTAAAATTTTCGATCAAGCAACCAGAGAGTTTACAGCACAAAAATTCACAGGACAGTTTGTTGGATCACTAGACGGACTTGCCGCTGAAGCGGTTACCGCAAACAAAGTAATTAATTTAAACCCAAGTGAGACACATACTCCAGGTTTTGCTACTATTCCAATTAGAAGTTCAGCAGGAACAATTACTGCTGACTTGTTTGATGGCCAATCAACAGATACACAAAGCGTTAACGGTAAAATATTGGATGTCAATAAAACACCTGACACTATTGTATTACGTAGTGGCGGCGGAGATGTAGATGCTAGATATTTTAATGGTACTGCTACATCTGCTCAGTACGCCGACTTAGCAGAAAAATATACAACTGATGAAGATTATCCAATCGGAACTGTAATGATGGTTGGAACAGGAGATAGTGAAGCAGTTTCATGTATCGAAACTGGTTTTCCAATTGGTGTTATATCAGCAGAGCCTGCTTACTTAATGAATAGTGATATTGATGGCCAAGCAATTGGTTTAAAAGGACGTGTTCCTGTTAGAGTCATTGGACCAGTAACCAAAGGACAACCATTATATGTTGCCGGTAACGGTGTTGCCAAATATTCATCGGTGCTTTTACATTATCAAATGGTAGGTGTGGCGTTGGAAAGTGATTCAAACGAAAATGAAAAATTAGTTGAGTGTGTTCTCAAAGTATAAATATACGCATATAACGAGGAATTTAAATGGCCGCACAATTTGACCCTATACTTTATTCAGACTGGGACGCAATGCAAAGCGTTGTGTATGCCCAGCTAGGACCATTACAAGAATTTGCTGGTTCTCCTGGTGTATATGTTGAAGGTACAGGCTATGGACTTCCAGAATCTGAGCTACAAAGTAAGCCTTATCCTTTTACTAGAAATATTGTACAAATTAGTTCAGAAGCACAAGCACAGATTAATTTTGCTAACGATCATCATTTAATTGTTGGTGAAGTAATTTACTTTAATAATTTCAGTAATAGCTGGGGCAATGAACCTATTGCCAATAACTTTGCTACAGTTCAAACAGTTTTAGATTCTACAAGAATAATCGTCGACTTTAATACATTTGGTTATACACCTTGGGCTATCAATGATACTGCTGACGCTGTTCAGTTTATGATTAGCGCCAATCAATTTGAAAATTTAAGAGTTGATATGGCAAAAGTAGTACAGCATATTACAGGTGCTCCTCCAGGACCTGGAAACTTTTTACCTGGCGGAGAAGCAACAAACATTTCAACACCTGTAAAAGGCGACATCATTTATCACAGCGTATATGAGCCTTTTTATACTGTGGCAACAGCAGTTGATAATTACAAATTTATTAATTTAGAAAACACATTAATTTCACCCACGCTACCTTCAAACGTTGTTAATACAAACGATTGGAATGGAATCACAGATTTAGAATTTAGTATTACATGGTCTGGTACAGACGGTTATGATTTTGTACAGTTCTTTAACACTGGTGGACTTCTTAAACTTGACATGTTAAATCTTGCGTCATCGGTCGTAGGTAACGCAAATAACGATAATGTTCAAAACTTGAATAGACACTGGCGAGATCTATTACAATCAGTATTTCCGTTATGGGTCGGAGCCAGAGGCAAAACAGCAATGGGTCTAGCAAGTGATCCTAGAAAAATTTCTACAATTGGAGCATTTGATGCTTTGGGTGTTTATGCTACGATTTTCAGTGCTCAAGGTACTTCGATTAATGGTTACGGGTCTGCTTACGATGATCATAGTGTTGTTGTTGAGATGAAACAAACAGTAAATCAAAAAAATCTAGTATTTAAAATAACACTAACAGACACTTCAAGTACAAACGCTTATGCTCGCCGCGTTGATATTGATAGAAATTTTGAATTAACATTCCAACATACAACTGGTGCTGTAACATTAGCATCTACACCAGTTAACTATACAATATCTATCCTTAACTCCTGGTAATCTAGAACCAATAATCATTATAGTAGCATATTTTTAGCATAACTAATAGTATATGTTAAAGGTATGGTATGAATAAAGAATCTATCCAAAGAATCATCGAAACTTCAGATAAGTTAAGAACTTTAAATTCTCAAAAACTTCGAGCAAAAGAAAGATTCCAATCCAATTCTATTTTGGGTTATGAAGGCGGTTTATTTAAAGTCGATACTGATCTGCTAGTATATGTAAATTATCTACTTCAACAAGGTAAAGGTTCTGATACTGTTATTATTGATTCTAACGAAAATCCAATACTTATAAAAAGTGTAAAGGATTTTAATAATGCTATACAAGACAAATACTTTACTGCTATAGACATTTATTATAATGATATTAAAGAACTTGAATTATTAAAGAAAAGTACAGCCAGATATCTTGATTTGGAGATATAATGACTCAAGGATTTTTATTGTTTGCTCATAACAATGGCGTAATTGATTATGTTAAATTAGCACGTATATGTGCTAAAAGAATCAAAAAAATATTACATAAAAGTGTTACTCTTGTAACTGACTCTCCTGTTGATTTTCCAGAATTTGATAATGTAATTACTGTTGATATTGATAAGAGTAATAAGAGAAATATCGATAGTGTTATACAACCGTTTTATAATATTTCTAGATTAGATAGTTTTAGACTTTCGCCTTACGATGAAACTATTGTAATTGATGTTGATTACATTGTAAACAGCGATACACTTAATCAATATTTTAATAATACAGAAAGTTTTTTGATGGGAGAAGGAGTTTATAATCTACACAATTATGAAACTGACGAAATACCCATGCTTGGAATGAGTATGAAATGGGCAACAACATTATATTTTAAAAAGGATTATGTTGCTGAAACTATTTTTAATCAAGCAAAACTAATAAAAGAAAATTATAACTTTTATAGAGAGTTATATAAATTTAAAGCATCAAACTATAGAAATGATTATGCGTTTACAATAGCTGAACATATAGTTAAAGGTTTAAACAGTTCTGATTCTCTACCTAAAATAAATTTTCTTGAACTAACTACAGATGAAATATTACATACTGACGGAGAGCGTTTTGTCTGTTTAGTTAATCACCAACCTATGGTTTTTAAAAATGTTGATCTTCATTTTTTTAATAAAAAGACAATATTAGATTTTGAAAAGGAACTATCATGAAAGATTTTGGTTACCTTTTAATTGTTAATAATGACACAAAAAACATTTATCATAGAATGGCCTATGTTTTAGCAACAAGTATTAAAAAGACCCAACCTAAAGGATATGATACCGTTTGTTTAATAACAGACAGAAGAAACTTAGATAGTAGTTTTGTTTTTGATAAGATCATTGTTAATGATGATTTTAAAGGATGGGATCAGAGAAATTATATGAATCTACAGACACCATATAAACATACAGTTTGTTTAGATGTTGATATGATATTTACTAGGGACATTAGTCATTGGATTGATTTTTTTGTTACAAAAACAAATGGATTATTTGTTACTAATAAAGTTTTAAAATATAACGGAACTAAATTAACAAGTTTAAAATGCCGTCCTGGATATATTGAAAATGATTTGCCTATATTGTATAGCGGTTTTACATATTTCAATAAAGAATCTGGTACAACACAAAAATTTTTTAATTTAGTACAGTTAATTACTGAAAATAAAGAAAAGTTTCGTAATTTATATATGAGTAAAAAGTATCCCCCTGAGATAGGAACAGATGAAGCATTTAGTATAGCATCTAATATTTTAGGAATTGATTACTTAGATATTCCATTTCCAAGGTTTGTACATTTAAAGTCTGAATTACAAGATGTAGGTATCACATCTATTAGTCAAGATCTAGGTTACTATATAGATGACAGAGCTAATATTACTATAGGAAATTTTGCTCAGAACGATATAATTCATTATTCGGAGAAAGACTTTCCGCTCGATGTTATACAGGCTGTTTATAAAGGTTTGTTCTTAGAAGGTATAAAAGATGTATAAAATTTTTTATGACGATAGTGGTAATATATGGGAATATACAAAAGTAATGTCCCATGAGAACAATCAATTAAATTCTGCTATTGTTCCTGATGATCTATCGAGTATATTTGATGATATAACCATAGGAAAATACAGTGTTAAAAAATTTAAAGTTGATATAGATAGTAAAGAGTTTTTATTAATTGATTTATATCCGTCTGTAAAAGACGAAGATGTATTTTTAAATAAATTAGTAGAAATAAATTATAATCAAAATAATACAGATTTAGCCATTACTATTAAAACTATTAACTCTAAGCCACATATTCTAATTGAGGGCAAACATGATCAAGATAGAAAGTTTGATATAATGATGACAAGAAAAAAGAATATTAATTTTTTATATCAAAACTTTGAGTGTGAAACAAATAAGTCAAATGTATTTGAAGTTGATCAAATAGATTATAGAGATATTTTTAGTGGAAATTTTTCACTGTATTATAAGAAAATCTATTCTAGCGCAGGATACACAATATTATGAAGATAGAAGATATTGATATTATTTTTATTAGTTATGACGAACCTAATGCCGAAGAAAATTGGGCAAAGTTGAAAAATATGGTTCCTTGGGCAAAACGTATTCACGGAGTAAAAGGTAGTGATAATGCACATAAAGAAGCCGCAAGACAAGCCGAAACAGATTGGTTTGTTAGTGTTGATGGTGATAATGAAATAGATCCTGTATTTCTTAAAATAGAAATTAATGAAATACCGGAAATTACTTGTTATAGTTGGTGCGGAAAAAATAATATTAATGGATTAATTTACGGCAACGGTGGATTAAAAGTTTGGAATACAAATTTTGTAAAACATATGAAAACACATGAAGCCGCTGTAGACGATAGAGCACAAGTTGACTTTTGTTGGGAAAAAGGATATCAAAATTTTCCTGAATCGTTTAGTACTACTGTGATTAACAAAACGCCACAACAAGCATGGAGAGCAGGTTTTCGAGAGGGTGTTAAAATGCTAACAGTGCGCGGTGTTTTACCACCAATTGATAAAATAAGACAAGATGTATACTGGCATAACTTACACAGATTAAGGATATGGTGTTCAGTTGGAAGTCATGTGGAAAACGGAGTTTTTTCTATTCTTGGTGCTAGAATGGGAGCATTGATGTCGTACAGCGATTGGAATTATATTAATGTGCGAGATTTTAGCGAACTAGATAAAATTTACAACAAAGAAGTTAAAGGTATGGAAAGCCACGATGTTGTTTTTAAAATCAAAAAGTTAGGAAATGAATTGAGAGAAAAACTTGGTTTTCATTGGGCATATTTTGACGAAGAACAAAGTCTTCATATGGTTGATTTATATCAAGAGGCAATTGACTTAGGAAAATCTTATTATAACAAGGATCAGATATGGACAAGTGGTTCTTAGTATACGACGATCCTTTTGCTGATAAAAACTTTTCAAAAGCAAAAGAAAAGTTGCCAACTTTAAAAAAGATTGTATCTGGTAAAGGAATACATGACAGTCATAAACATTGTGCTGAACAAAGTTTAACTAATAGATTTATTGTTCTTGATGCTGATTGTGAATTGTTAGAAAACTTTTCTTATACAACTTTTTTAAATGAACTAACAGACGAATCAAAAGTTTTTGTTTTTAGAGCAGTAAACCCTATAAATGATTTAGTATACGGACATGGCGGAATTAAAGTGTTTGATCGTAGATTGTTTAAAAATAATAATGCTGTCGACATGACCACTGCTTTTGATATTGTTCCTGTAAATTATGTTACAAATATACACAGATTTAACAGTACTCCTTTTCATACTTGGCGTACTGCTTTTAGAGAATGTACTAAATTATCAAGCGGAACAGTTAAACTGAGAAATACAAAAGACGACGAATATAGATTAACCGTTTGGTGTGAAAAATTTAATAATGTTGAAAATGCTGAATATGCTAAACTAGGGGCAATCGCTGGTAGAGAATACGGATTTAAGAATAAAGATCTACAACAGATAAACAACTTTAGTTGGCTAAAAGAAAAGTTTGAGGAAACTAAAAATGTTTTGGAAACCTGATCCAAATAAAAAATATAAGAAAATATGTTCCAAAATTGGAAAGGGTTTCTGTACGGCTAAATGGAACCATGTAAGTATACATTTACATACAGGTGACAATCATAGTTGCTATCATCCAAGCATGCACAAAGTTAGTTTAGAAGAACTAAAAGAAAATCCTAGCGCATTACATAACAGCAAATACAAAAAAGAACAACGTAAAATGATGTTAAATGATGAGAGACCGCCTGAATGTAGTTATTGCTGGGCACTAGAAGATTCAGGTTCGTTAAGTGATAGGCATTTTCGTAGTGCTGAGTTTGAGGAAATAGAAAAAGGCACAATAGATAAAATTAAATCAATGCCATGGGATGCCGACGTAGCGCCAAAGTATCTCGAAGTCAATTTTGGTAATGAATGCCAAATGAAATGTAGTTATTGTACTCCTAGTATTAGCAGTGCCTGGGAAAACGAATTTAATAAATTTGGAGATTATCCATTATTACAAGAGCGTAATAAAAGACAATATCATGCTAATAATAAAAATCGTGAACAATGGATTTATAAAGAAAAAGATAATCCTTATATTGAAGCATTTTGGAAATGGTTTCCAGAGATATATCCTCAACTACACACTTTACGTGTAACAGGCGGTGAACCATTATTAAGCAGTAATGTATTCAAAGTAATGGATTATATGGAAAAGAATCCTAATCCAAAATTAGAATTTAGCGTAAACACCAATATGTGTGTCCCTCAAAGAAATCTTAATAAGTTTATAAACAAAGTTACTGTATTAACACAGCATAAAAAAATAGATAGAGTACAACTGTTTACTAGTATTGATACCTGGGGAGAACAAGCAGAATATATAAGAAATGGAATGAATTTGGATTTATGGGAGAAGAACGTTGATACGTTTATGAATGCTGTTCCTAACGCACAATGCGGACTCATGATCACCGTAAATTTCATGTCTGTGCACCGTTTTAAGGGTCTACTAGCGCGGATATTAGAGTGGAAGCGTAAGTATAACACCTTAACGCATAATCGCTTTACAATAGACACTCCTTACTTGCTAGAGCCCGAACATTTAAGTTTACAAATTTTGGATGATGAACATTTGGATGTTATGTACGATTGTTTAGATTTTATGAAGGAAAATACCAAAAATTGGAACTTTAATTACTTTAGTGATACTGATGTAACTAAATGGGAACGTGTTATAAAATGGGTTGAAAGTAATCGATTTACAGGAGATCGTTTATTAGAAAATAGGGTCGATTTTTGGAAGTTTGTTGATGAGCATGATAAAAGACGAGGAACGAATTTTTTAAAAACGTTCCCCGAGTTGACAGAATTTTACAATAAATGTATTAGCCACTCAATTCCTTTGCCAGCGGAAAAATCTTAGAAATAACTTCAGCACAAGCATGGGCAATTTCCATGTGTTCTTTTTGTGTTCCGTTTGCTCCACGTAATTCAATATAGTGAATCCAACTGCGTAAAGTACCGTTCATGTACAACCGTGTCTTAGTACAACCTTCTGGTAGTACAGCACGAGCTTGTTCTTTAGCAATACCATTTTCTATAGCCCATTCATATGCTTCTTTAGCGGCATCAATCACTTTTTGTTGCTGTGATTCCCAATCGTTGATTAGATTCATATCTTGTTGTGTAATACCTAGTTCAATTGAATTTTGTCTATTTTTGGTATCTTGTAGTCTTGCTTCACGCAAAACAAACTGGTTGCCGAACTCTGCTGGATCAGCATAGCGTTGGCTGAACTCTTGGAAGCTGAAACTACGATGTCGCACAATTTGATGTGCTATATCACGTGTAGTATTAATTTCTAAACAAGCACTAACCATTTCTAATGGAGACCAGTGTGCGTGTTTAATCAAGTACTTAATTAGTTTTTCGCTTGTTTCTTTATTCATTTGGTTGCTTGGATTAGAAACCCTAGCACAAAAAGCAATAAGTTCTTGACAATCATCAAGTCCCTCTTCTGGTGCTGTTGAATACGAAATTAATTTTACTTGTGTCATTCGTCCCTCATTATATTTTTTGTTTGATCTTCTATATCTTTTTTTAATTTCTGTACGTCGATGTTGAAATTGATTGATTTTACTTCGGTTGATATTTCTTTTAAGGCTGACGTTAACTTAGCAATTACCTCTTGTTCACTAGAAAACGGTAGTTGCTCAGTTATGTCAACCTCCCATATACGACCATCACCGAACTTAATTTCAACACCGTGAATATACCTTAACGGCATACTATTCATATAAATGTGTTCGAAAACTTCCGGCCAGTGTTTAATAAAATCTTCTGGCGGGCGGTAAGGTTTTCTTTTAGACACTTACATCAACTTCTGATTTTTTAGCAGTCTTTTTCTTTGTTGGTACAAGTTCTTCTGCTTGACGTCTTAACTGAGCCGCTTCTTTGCTCAATCTATCTGCTTGAGAGCGATATGATCTTGCTAGATCTTCGTCAGTCAAAGGTTGATTTAGGTCTTGCTTCACTTCAGTTGGTGCTGGTTCAGCAGTAGCAGTTGGCATTTCTTTAGCAGTAGCAACAGTTTCTTCTGTTTCAGTAACTGCTAATTGATCAACTGTAATTCCTTTCTGTTCAGCAATCATTTGATTTAGTTCAGACAATACAACAGTATCTGAATTAGTAGGAGTCATAATAACTTCAGTTGTCCCTACTTTTTTCAATCTACCGTCGGTATGTAGTGCCATAAGCATTTGTCTACCGTCTGGAAAATAGCGTCTTGAAAGTACATCAGCAAGTTCATTTGCTGTTTGTGCTTGGTTGCTTTCAACAACTTTCATAATTTCGTCGTGTTGCGCATCAGTTAAACGAGCAACATCAACAACAAGAGCGTTATCTGATTCTCCAGGTAGCGTACGATATGCGACTAGTACTTTCGCATTGTTGTTTTTCATTTTACCTGTATGTTTTAAAGCCATAACTTTCTCCTTATTGCGCAGGTTGTTGCGCAGGTTGTTCTGTTTTTGGTTCTGTTTGCGCAGGTTGTTGCGCATTTTCACCCTCTGGTTGCTTAGGTGTAACTGATTCTAAGAAAGAATTCAATTTATTAAACACCTTACCTACTGCTTCTAGTTCGTTTGCTCTAAAAGCACCGCGAGTTGATGCTACATCAATAATAGTTTTAATAGCATTCAAGTCGTTAATTGTAAGTTCGGCAGGAGCTGGTGCTTCAGCAGTTTGTCCGGACTCTACATTTTTAGTTTCTTCTGTCATTTTTATCTCCTTGTATATGGACAGGCTAACGTAAAATACGTTAACTCTTTTTCATCTTCAAAACCAACAGCGGTTCTAGTGCCTGTTGATTCTTCTTTATGAATTAAACAATATCTTCCTTTAAGTTTATATTCGATCCAATCTTCGAGTGAGTTATCCCACAACCATTCATTAGATCCAAGTGTAAACATATGAAAATGAGGTGGCGCCCATTTTAGTTTACGCTTTTTCAAAATACTTAATGGTGAAATGTCTAACATAGTGTTGTATTTAAATAATAGCAGTTTATAATCCGTTAATCCTGGATCATGCGTTGTCGTAATGCTCTTGTATATCCAAACTTTTTAACATCACCGCTGAACAAGTATAGTTCAAATGCGGCTCTTTCGGAAAAAACTGTAATATCCTTTTTGGTTATGTAATATGGTGATTCGATAAATTTATCTAACCAAATTAAAATTTGTGGGGTTATAGTAAACTTTCCTGGAAATTTCACTTGGTATGATTTTAGTTTAGCATCATTAGTAACAAAGTCAAGTCCTTTTTCGGTTAATCTTAATCCACCCGAATCTTTAGCCCTGATATTATACCACCATTCTGTAATTTTTTCTTTTATCAATGATTCTGTTGGAGTTATATCTGCGGCTTGTAAAAATTTTGCTGTGTAATCATCTTTACTGATCATCACCTTTTAGTACTTCACCTTTTGTTAATTTTACAACTTCGAAACTTTCTGTTTTAAACATTCTATTCAATTTTCTAGCCAAATTATGCGCATGACCTGGATTTGAAAAACTTACTTTCTTATACTTTGGTCCAGGGTAGCTTGTAACAAGACTGCCGCTCTTTAAATTGAAAGGAGAACCGTCGTAAAACACCGCCCAGATTGCTTCTGCTTCTAGAATCTGTTCTACTTTATATGTGTCTTTGTTAGCAAACTCTAACAAGACTTTTGGCTTTGGTCTACTCATATACGTAATCCTTTTAATTAACTACGCATATATTTATCTTATTAAAACTCCCCGCCGTCCATCTTGACATCAATAGATTGTTCTGCTACTGATAGATTGTTTATTTTAGTGCTTATTTCGCTTATAGTTTGTGATAATTTAGAAGAAATTAGAGCCAAATCGTATGCTAGTTCTTTTCCTTCTTGAAGTGTGATTTTAATTTCTTTTTGATTGGCTTTTTCAGCAGTTCTAATACGTTGTACTAGTTTTTCAATGCTAGGAACTCTATCTGGTAAGTTACTCATTTTGAAACCTTTGAAAGCATAGATCTCATTTCCATTTCAGTTTTAAATGGACCTTTGAAATCATATCTTTGTAATGTAATAAGTTTAGGGCAAAAACTTTTAACCCAACCTTTATCAAAACGAATAGTATAGTAACCAGCACAATATAAACTTTTTGAATCTTTGCTTTTTGTAAACAAAGGTAATTTCTTTTTTATATCGTACATACTATTATGTGGTTTAGTACTTGTAGGAAAACTATGTACTTCATTAGGCAAAGCATTGTCTGCTTCTTTTTTAATTTTTACAACAAAAAAGTCTTTACCGAATTGTTGTAATACACTTTTCCTATTTGGAAAAAATTGAACACCGTTTTCGTTACTTAATACGAATCGTGTTTCATCTTTGCGTAGAGTAGCAAATTTTTCACCATCTTGTTCAACAATCCAAAATTTATTTTCAATAATTGGCTTGGCAGTTAAAATTGTCATTGTGGGTACCTCGCATTTAATGGTTCAGCATAACTTTGTGCTTGATCAGCAATTTTTTGAAGATCAAAAAGATTACAAAACTTCATAAGTCTAATACCTACTTGACTAATGTTTTTATTTTCTTCAATAGTTTCTGAAATAGTAGTTGCCATAATTTGTTTAATTTCGTCAGGCTGTGCTGTAAGATCGATTAATTCTTTGTTACGTTCGTAATCTTCTAGTACACGATGTTCTTTACCGTTATGATCAGTCCAGCGTTGTAGCATAAGATTATTCCAGTTAAAGCCTTTACTGTTACGATCTTCAAATGCTTCTAACAGTCCGACTTTGTTTTTTGATCCCTTCGTTCTAACTCCCGGATAAGCTGAGAAAACGTTGTCACTTGTGTCTCCTCGCATACACTTTTGGAAGAGTAGCCATTCTGGGTCTGGCGCTTTTTTAGGCTCTCCTGTTTTTTTGTCTTTGACTGGTTGTCCTTTCGCATCAAAATATCCTTCATGTGTGATAGTAGTTTCGCTTACACCGTTATACTGTTTCACGTTAGGTGCTATTAATTGTTCAAAGTCACTGTCTGTACTAATAACAACGTGATTATCATTAGGATGACTTTGAATCCATCCAGCAATTAGATCGTCTGCTTCTAATTGTGAATTCTGTAAAACACTACAGTTTGTTTTTTCATTTACAAAGTCTTTGAATGTATCGAAAGATTCCCAAAATAGTTTATCTTCTTCTTGTTCTCGTTCAGTAAGTGCGGCACGTGCTACAGCTCTATTAGCCTTGTAAGGCTCATAATGATCTTTACGCCAACTGCGTCCTTCTAGACAAAACACAACATGATCGCCATTAAAGTCTTTCCATGCTTTTCTAATACTATTAAGTGTAATATGGAATGCCATGCCAATCTTAATATCAGCATCGCCTCTAACTACATGCCTAGCACGAAAAAATGTATTTGCTGTGTCTACTAGAATATATGTGCTCATGATACTTCTGACTTACCCTTATCAATTTTTGTTACGTTAATAAACCCTGCGTCAGCTTTTGTATCTTGTCCTTGTTCTTCTAAAATATTACGAGCAAGATCTTTAAACCAACGATCGACGATTTCTTCTTCTGGATCACCGTCATATCCATAACCTTCTTGTCTTAATTTTAACACAAAATACTCGTTCCAGTCAAGCTCAAAGAATCCATTTTTAATATTTTCTGGATTTACTTGTGTATCAAGTACAGCAACCCATGGTTCTTTCTTTTTAGTTGCCACTTTCTTTTGCTTCTCTAACAGTTCGCGATGTTCATCTTGCGGAGACTTATTACCTTTTTTAGTCTCTTCTTTTTTAAACATTTTTTTAATAAAATCCATAACTTATCCTTATGTTCCGATAGCATTACCAAACAGGTATACGTGTACCCTTGCGGCTACGTTGTATCCACGTTCGAATGCCATCTTAGCAACAGCACCTGCTGTCTCTGTTTGTTCTTCTTCTCTAGCACCAACAGGCATTACCCAAACAGGATAATCAACCCCTTGTGCTTTAAATTGTGAGATAACATCTTCCATCTCATCCCATTGAGCTTGTTCACTTCCTACAACAAATTTAAGTTGTCCTCTATCAGACAACCAAAAATATTCTTCTACTGTTTCGGGCTTGATTGCTTTCTTTGCCTTTTCACCTGCTACACTCCATAGTTTAGGCGATACACTAAAGAACAATTCAATTTCATCATCTGCTTCTTTATTCCAATAGTCTTTAAATTCTTGTGTTAGTGCTTGTGTTCCATTAGTTTCAAATGTAACACTGGCTGGCATATTATTCATACGTTTAAATTCACGCATAATACCAATGAATGCTTCTTGTCCATGCTTCATCAAAGGCTCACCACCTGTTACACAGAAGTGCTGTCTTTGTCCTGTCACAGGATGTAAAAACAAACCTTCTGGATTTGAATCTGTTTTAATAGTATCAATAATTTGATGTGCTAGTTCGACAGCAGTCTTTTGACCCATCAAATGTTTAAACTTCTTACTCCATGTGTAAGAACTATCGCAACCTTTCTCCCAAACAGGTAAGTCTTCAACACGACTTACTTGACTTGTATCATAATCTTCAAATGGTAATTCATAAGTATCTGGATTTGTAGGATCAATCTGTCCAAAACCATTACACTGTAGATTACACAAAAAGAAACGTATCCAAGCAGTAGGTACACCTGTATAATGTCCTTCACCTTGAATACTGTGAAAGATTTCGCTGAAGTAGTATTTCTTATCAGTTGCTATTGTCATTATATATATTATACCTTTCTTATTTGTTTTTGTCAAGTTCTTTTTTGGCTATTGACCAAGATCCATTTCCAAGATCTTCCCAAATTAAGTCATCACCAATATCCCATCCTACTTGTGCTAGAGCATCGGGTGGAAGTTCTATAAAAAGTTCTTTTGTTTTATTATTTTCTTGAACTTGTATAGTCCAACTATTTTCGCCAGTCTTTTTTGGATAATCTGTCATTTTACCAAATCCCTAATGTTCTTCCGTTGCCTATAATAATAAAAAGGCAAGTAATAATGTGTAGTAGAATCCACACAGAGCGTATAATCGCAACATTATCTGCTTTTCTGTCATCGTCGTATGCTTTACTTCCTATGGCTTTACACCAATATTTCCACATTCTATATCCTTTAATCTTTCTTGAATTCTAGCAAACACAATTTGATTTCCTTCTTCTGTGTAGTGGTTAATGCTACCTTTATAATAAGGCCACATACTTGATAAGTCAAGGCGATATTTTTCTTTAGCATATGGCAATGCCATATCAAAATGATCAATATGTAATGTAGAAACATATCTTGTTAAATTATTAATTTCTTTTCTAATTAAATTATAAACGTCTTGATAGTAATCTGGATCAAAATGATATTTAAAGTAACCTTTAGCTGATCTTATTGCCGGGTCTAATGTGAATGTCTTTGCTTCTACATCGGACATCAATAAATCGCAATCTTTGTGTAATTCTGTATTATGAATGCTATTACGAGTATGTACTCTGTACGGACTAGTATGTGCTACAACAACAAAATCGTATTGACCTATATTAGAAACGCTTTTTAATTGTTTAAAAATTTTATATTCGCTAACACCTGCTTGTGCTAAATTGGTTACTTTATAGTGTTCGCGAGCTAACAACGGCCAGCCAATACTGCTGTCGTTAGGATATGGTGTAGCAAAACTATCTCCAACAATTAACAGTCGTTCTTTAGCCATTCTAAATAATCCTCGGCAATTAAACTGTGATATGTATGGTTATAGTGTTCATTATCATTTGTATAGTATTTTGTATGATCAATCATCTTCTTTTTAAAATAAGACTCAACAGTCATAGGTGCTACTACTGTTGTTTTTAATTTTCCATAAAATTCAAAAGATTCAGGAAACTTCATCCTATCAGTCATATTAAAAAAGAATAAAGAACAAGCTCTATCAGCACACATTCTATCCATTGTATATATGTCTTTAAAAAAGTCTCTTTGTTCTAAGTGTGTGTTTAAATCAAAGAATAATTTTACTTTCATAAAATTATCTTTTCTTATATCTGGATCAACTAGAGCATTATCTTTATCAAATCCTACACTAGGAATATTTTGAAAATCTCCTTGATGTGGCTTATTATAAAGCTGAAACCGATCTCCGTTGAATAATTGATCTTGATAGATGTCAACTAGTCCATTGTGTTTTTCTTGAACTTTGGTTGTAAAATGATCAACTGGCAAAACTTCCGGTGACAACATTTTATTTCCGGCTAGCATAAATCTATTCCATGATGAAAGCAAAACAAAGACTTCGTCTACATCTGGATAACGATCAAACATGCTTTTTAACCAGTCCGGATATACTCTATTACACGAACCAGGAACAGCATATATAGCAGTTTTTTTATTATGGGCTAAGCCATACAATTCGGCATAATTGTTGTCATTCCAAATAGAATAACTTCCAGGACCAACTTTGCCTAGAACTGAATCATACCCGCATGTATGACTATCACCTAAAAAAACCGTAGTTGCCATATTAGAAATATTTCTCTAATACTTCAATTTGATCGTGATATTCAGCAATGATGTTTAGTTCTTTTTCAATTGCTTCTAGTATATCAGGATGTTCGCCTACACCTGAGGCATTCTTAAGATACACTTCAACATTCATTGCGTGTTTGGCAATGTGTCCTTTTGCGTGTTGTTTAATTGCTTCAATCATGTTTTCACGATTGTATTCTCTACCTAGTGCCATTACTATCTCCTTTTCTATAGTTGCCTTTTTCTGGTATTACATGACGTACCCCGCCACGTGGATCTTCCATGTCACCTTTACGTCTTGGTATAAGATGTACATGCGGCCACATAACAGTTTGGCCTGCTTCTTCCCCTACATTTTGTCCAATGTTATAAGAATCACAAATACCTTTTTGTACCCAATCGTAGCCCCAGGCATACGCGGCTTTATAACATTTAGCAAGACTGTCCCAGTCCTCAATTTTAGGAACGAATAATAAATGTCCTTCTGTTACAGGAAATCCGTCTTTGAATACTACAAAGTCTCTAGTATCAATTACTACTTCTTTCCAAGGAACATCTTTAAAATCCATTAGCGTGATCTCCTAAAAGGTCTAATTGTAGGATCATCTGGTAAGTCACTTGCTTTAACTGTAAACTCGTAACCTGCCATTCTTCCAACATAGTGTTTGTGTTTTGCTTCATAAATGAAATGTACTTTCACTGTATTCATACTTACGTCTAACGACTTTTCAAGGTTAACGTTTATGATATATCCGTTAGTTTCTTTGTCATTGTCTGTACAGTGTACGGTAACCATTTGATCAATCATATTATTAGACATGTAATTCTTCCTTTATATAACGTTTAAGTTCGTGGTCGCCTACGTTCTCAGGTATTTCATTTTTATAAAAAAGTCTATAACTGTCAGAACCGTACTTACCAATACCGTATAGTTGTGTAGCATCTTTACCATCCCAATCTTTAAACTGTTCGCTCATTCGATATAGTCTTTCTGCTCGAACGTGTCGCATACCGAGAGGAGCAATTACTTCTTCAATCTCTGAACGTGTTGCGTGTAGTAAACTTGAGTGTGTAGGCCACTTAGCAAAGAACTTAGGTAGCACTGCTTTAACTTGTTTACGATTAGTTAAGTTAAGGCAAATAACACCAACCATATGTTGCCATACGTTGTCTACTTGTTGTTGTACCATTAAATCATCACGCATCGTCTTTAGCCTTTATGTGTTGGTAATCTAAATACTGTGAACACCATTCGTAAAACTGTCTATCGGTATCTGGCCAACATTCAGCAAACGCCGGATCATTTTTTCTCATTTGTCTGTATTCAGCTCTTACTTCTTGTTCAGTTATCATAAATTTTGTTCTATAATTTCATGAAATTTTTCATCAATATTTGTAAAATGACTCATACTATGTATTGAATTATTCTTTTTACAAATAAGATATTTGTGAAAATTCCATTTCGGTTTTTGTCCAGTAGCATTAAAAAGTTCTTTAAATTCCTGTGTAGCGTTCTCTCCTTTTACATCTGCCTTAGGCAAAATAGGAAATGTAACACCAAAGTTACTAGAACAAAATTGTTTAATTTGATCGTCTGTTCCTGGTTCTTGCGCACCAAACTGATTTGAAGGTTGTGCTATAACAACTAATCCTAAATCTTTATATTTTTCGTATAGCTCTTGTAATTGTTTATACTGTTTTGTAAAACCACATTCACTTGCTGTATTCACAACTAAAGCAACATTATAATCATAATCAGAAAAAAGAGTTCCATTATAATCTACAACCGTAGTTGGTTGATCTGTTTCTTTTTTAAATTCTTCTAAACTCATATTAATATTCTCCTACGGTTTCCCAAGGATAAACCAACCATACATCCTCTTCTGCCTTGTTTACTTCATCACAAGAGTATGACACACCGTCAAACTCACTGCTTAGGTTTTCCGTTAGTACTGCGAACCGAACATTATTACCCCATACTTTATCCCATTTAGGATCATTGGGCAAACAACTTGCTTGCCAATCTTGTTTGATCCAGTTAAACGTAGAACCAGTATCGTTGATATCGTCTACAATAAGAATTTTTTTAGCAGTAGGGCCGCCAGTTGCGATCTTACCGTCATCATAACCAAAAGCATCTTCACTCATCCAGGCATTGCTTTCTAAATGGCTTGTGTCATCACGTAGTGCTACCTTAAGTGCTTCACAACGAATGCCAGTCATATTTGAAATAATAGTAGCAGGAACATTGCCGCCACGTGTAATGCCTACAATGTAATCAGGACGCCAATTGTCTTTATACATTTGATTTACAATGCTAACGCACATACGTTCTACATCTTGCCAACTATAATATTTCTTTTTAATATTCACTTTTTGTCTCCAATTGGTACGCCTTTCTCATCTACTTCACCGACAAGATAGTCGTAATAATCATGAATTGTCCACTTTGGCGCCTCTTGCGAGATACTCCTCGTTGTGGACCCACTTATAACCACGTTCTTCAATCGTGTTACCGTTGTGCCAAGGCATAAAGCCCCATTCTTGTTTCTTTTTGCCCATGAAGAATAAACTCCAACAAGGTATTTCATTACCGTTTTCATCTTTTGCTAACTCCAGCCAATGTAAATCTTTTGGTCCTCGAATTCTAAAATGACCAGGACCTCGCCATACTTTAGTACTACCTACAACACCACCGGTTGTGTGATTAATTAACGGAATGTGTTCCCAGTAACCGCCTTTTAAAATAAGTGTAGCATAACCCCATGGATGATCATGTAGTGTAGGTTCGTCACTTACAAGAACTTTGTGTAGTGTAATATTAAAAGGAAAGTTCTTGCGTTCTTTTAAAAACAGATAATAACGGATAAGGTAAGGTACCTTTCCGTCTCTGTCTGTAATAACTCTTTTACGTCCTAATTTTTCAAGAAACTGTAAGATCATAGATGCCTCCTCGTCTAACGTTTCTAAATACTTCAACCACTCTTTTATTATATTCGTCCTCATTCAAACAAAGGTTCCTCTGATGTTTTAACCAAATGCCTTTCATATGGTCATCCAACTGAGGGTTAGAATCGAGCAGACGTTGAATGCTATCTGCTCTTTCTAATTGTTTCTTTTCTGAGAACGGTCCCATTATACAATCTCTTCTGCGATTCCTAAGACTTCTGCGGCAAATAGTAGTACACCACCTGCTAACATCAAAGGCATTTCTAACGCATAACCTAGAGCAATAAAACAACTTGCTCCAGCTAAACGAATAACGCTTTTTACAAGACTAACATAAAAATGTCCTTTGCCGGGATCTTTCGAAGCCGGGATTATAATTTTTTCTGGTATAGGCATTATCTTACCACCTTTAGTAAAGGTTCCGAAGTTGAAGAATCATAGTAATCTCCATCCTCTTTAAACTTACGTGTTACTACTTCTTTAACAAGCATATCTTCTTTTAGCCTGTAAGTAATAAATTCTTGCTTCAGTACACCATCATCAGGTGCGTGTAATGCTGTTAGCAATGGTCCTTCTTTTATTATCATCTTGGCGCAAACTCCTGTTGTAATTTAATATTATCCATAAATTCTTTTTTAGTTCCACTATCTTCTTTGAAACTACCTTTTAACACTGTTGTTTGTGTTAAACTACTGTGTGCCATAATACCTCGGTTCTCACAACATCCATGTGTTGCTTGAATATACACACCTAAGTTTTTAGCACCTGTTGCTTTTTCAATTTCGCGAGCAATATCATTAGCTAGTTCTTCTTGTAGTGTACCACGTCTAGCACACCACTGTGCGATACGTGTGTATTTGCTAAGTCCAATCACCTTGCCATTAGGAATAATTCCAATATATGCTACACCTGTTACTGGTTGATGATGATGTGAACAAACACTTCTTAGTTCACTACGAACTACTAGCATACCAGTGTATGCGTCTTCACCTTCATTTGGAAATGCTGTTGCTTTAGGAATAGGATCATAGCGACCACTCATGATCTCATTTACGTACATTTTAGCAAGACGTCGACCTGTGTCCATACTGTTAGGATCATTGTGACGATCAATAACAAGACTATCTAGTACACTTTCGAACTTACCTGTAAGTTCTTCAATTAGTGCTTCCTTGTCACCTTCTTGTAGTACTTCTGAAATGTTGTCGCCAGCCCAATAACGGATGCCGGCATCTTCTAGTTTTTGTTTAATTTGTGTTGACTTAGTCAATTTGTTTCTCCGAGTTATAGACGAGGATGTCTCTCATCATTTTATTATTGTAACACTTTTATCATATTAGAGCAACCGAAAAATTCATCTTTCAGTGTTTTTACTTGTTTATTTAGGTTTGGAAGATAATTATTGTAATTTTCCATATAATCAATAATCTTATCTATTACTTGTTTTTTGTTTAGTTGATAAGTTTGAAAATCTTTAGTCCATTCACTTGGATATTTGAAATCGTCTAAAGCCATTTCACTATAACTTAGTCTATCTGGTACCATAGGAATAGCGCCAACAATAGCACCTTCATACCAACTAATACCAAGTGTTTCTTGTAGATTAGCACTAAACACAAGTTTTGCTTGTCCTAGTAAATTGTGATATTCGTTTTTAGTAAGTTCTTGTTCTTGACAAATTACAAACTCATATTGTGGTAGAGATTCTTTTAGGTCACGAAAGATATCTACTTGTTTTTCTGGGGCAATACGATGAGGAAAAAGAATAAGATCTTTCTTCTCCATTCCGTTATACATAGAAAGAGTATTGGTCAAATACTCCATAGGCCAACCAGTACGCACAATTTTACTATCATCTGTATTAAATGCTTTTTTAAATAAATCTATGTGAAATTGTGTAGCATAAAAGTTATGATCATACACTTCAAACATACTTTGTTCAGCATGTCTTACCCAAGGTTTATCGCCTATTAGCCTACCCAAAAAATCAGCAGGATCATAAGAGCCAGCATGCCATAAGCCACCGATTCTAATGTCCACATTGAGTAGTTCAGCCATGTAGCGAAGCTGGATAACAGTCGGGTTCCAAGCGTCTGTATATAGGAAATAATCTCCGTCATGTATTTCTCCTTTACAGAATAGTTCTCCTATCTGTTCTAGTTGATTGCTTTTGTAAACATTAGTTCCGCCAAAGTTGAGGAACGCCCCAGGTGTTGTAGCCTGAGGCGTTTCTCCCCCACTTATAACTACGACTTCTTTACCTGTAGCATTATGCAATAGAGTAGGAACATGTTCCTTCCACTGTTTGGTGTAACGTGTATCTACTGCTTCAATGTCTACAATGTAAATTGTCATTTAGTTTTTCCTTTTATAATTGTTATTATATTTTGGTCTCCGTGGGCGGTAGTTACTACGCTTACTCGCCAAATAAGCTCGCCAATTTTCATTGGACTTGTTATAAAGGTGAGCAGGGTTGAACTCACGGAGTTCAAAGCGGCAAAAATCCAAGTACGCATCCAAGTCGTTGAAGACTCGAGTATACGCATCGCGGTTAAACTTAATTGCCATTTTATTAATCCTCTTATGATTATCACTATTGTGGTTTAGGGTAAAAAATTGAACAGCCATTTTCGCCATCTTCGGCAACATCAATTTCTACAAAGCGGCCTGGATACTTCGCAGAAATCTTTTCATACAATTCGTCAGCGATCATCTCGCACGATTTGTAATCCAACTCTAAAACGGACACTTCACTGTTGGTTGTGTCTTTTCCAGTATTTGTTTCTGTATTATAGAGCCTTTCGAGCCAGCGTTTGAACTGGATGAATTCGATGTCTCTATCGTCATGGAACACTTCGATACGCACCCTGAAGTGGAAAATATGACGATGAGGATAGCCAAGAAAACTAACATCGTCCCAATCATTTGTTTTAAGTTTTGGATCATCTAAAGCGGCCGGATATTTATGTATTCCTTCTTTACGGAAAGTCACCCATATGCTTCTATTTACCTTACTTTCCATGTAAACTTTTTTATCTTCTTCTCTCATTTTTCTCATCATGTAGTTGTGATAACTTTCTTGTTGTTCCATTATAGTATACCATTATTCTACGGGTTTGTCAAGTGTGTATTTTGTCCAATCTGTAAACTTTTCTCTGTCTAACAGATCATGTAAACTGTGACACCACACACCTGGATTGGTTGCCTTAAAGTCTTTATCATCAATTTTCAACATAGTGTTGTAGTTCCACTGTTTCACGTAAGGCACAGGAACGCGAAGTTGTGGGATAAAGTTTTCGTACTCAACTAAAGGACCGTCTAAAAATTCCTCTGCGGCAGTAATTGGAATATCTAAACTACACCAATAGCCATCGTTGAGGAATGTTTCAATCATTTTGTCCCATTCGTTGTAGTAATCATATGCTGAGTTTTTTCTCTCATGCGGTTTGAAACTGTGATTAGCACCAAAGAAAATATGTTTTTCATCATCTAGGTGCTGACGTATAACACTTACATCATTTAATCCTGTAACAAATAATGTTTTTAATCCGTAAGCAGGAGTTTTTTCAACTTCAATGCCTTTAAAAAAGGTAACATTATCTTCGGTTCCAGTTTCGTAGTCTCTTTTCATTGCTGTGCTTCTTCTATTGCTACAATACGTTCTTTAATGTGTAATTTTTCTTTTTTTAGTTGAGTTAGTTTTATTGGATCTGTACCTAAATAAGGATTAGACAACCTATCGATTTTAGTATCTAGTTCCAAATGTTTTTGTTTAAGATACTCTAAACTATCCTTGTTTGACATTATGCCTCCTGTTCGTGATATAGTTCCTCTAACTCAGCCAATGCTTCATCGTTTGGATCGTTGAAGTCTTCAATACCACCTGTTTTTTGTTCTTCTTCGAACAAGTTATTAAACGTATTATTTGCTACACCACCTTTAAGTCGCATACCCATCATGTTGTTTAACATAGGTTTTGCTTGTTCGATCATTTCAAATGGTTTTTCACTAGCAAATAATTCCTCTACAAAGCGATCAAAGTACAATATATTACGTGGTACCCAATCACTAAATTCGTCACTCATATCTGAGTCTTTAATTTTACGCCATGCTCTCCAGTCTGGCTTAAATCTAGCAGTTTCAATATCAGTCAAGTTATTAGCACGTTGTACTGCTACGATATGACAGTATGTGTTATGTGCCATCATTAGTGCGTAACTAAAACTATCCCATGAAGTTTTACCTTCTTTGCCGATCTTGTTAAGCATACCTGGCTTGTACCAACATACGTCACCTTGCGTCATTCTGCGTCCAATTTCACTCTCAAATGGAAACGGAATGTGGAAGTGCTGACTAATGCTTTTATCGTCAGGCGCTTTATCCATAATCACCGACCAACGCTTGTTTGTATGCTGTGCGTTAGTATAAACTAGTCCATGAGCAGTAGCAATAAACGGTGAAGCACAATCAAATGATGCTGTGAAGTTTTCATTTACTGTTTTACGTACTTGACGCTGGATGCTAGTTAGATAGCAAGACCAATCTAGTTGTGCTGTTCCTAAGAAGTGCATCCAGTCTCTATCTTCTAATAGTTTTTCATCACGTAGTGTAATAATACGTTTTAGTGCAATTTCCATATCACACATGTTCTTACCACCCATTGCCCAACCTTCTGTTGGAAGATGTTTAACTGCTTGATACCAAGCATCGGCAGTTTCCCAGTCTGAACCTTGTAGCACATTTAAGAACTTTGTATTACCTAATCTATTATCAATAAAGTATTTGTTATTGTGGAGAGTTTTATCTAAACAATCTTGAAAGCTCTTTAGTCCTGTCTTAGGTGAATGAATATGATCACTAGCCCAAGTCGGAACATCAAGTAGCATTGACCAGTCTGCTGTTAGCTCTAACCAATTAAGAATATTACTACGAGTTTTATCTGCCGCGGCACCTTCAAAGTTATGCCAGTCAAATTTTAGTACACCTTTACCAATCTGATAACCACCTGAGTCACCAACAATAACTGTATTGTTTCTATCACGTTCTTGAATCATACTATCTTGTTTAATAGTTTTATCTAAGTCAAGTTGTGCGTGACCCGCAGAATACAAACCGTACTTGTATTCAAAGTACCCTTTGTCTGCGTTTAAAAAGTTCATACCTTCAATGCCTCGATCGAATCCTTTAGGTAAACGATCTGCCGGAACAAATTCTTCGTATCTTTGTTTAGATATGTATGTGGAATAGAAAGTACTAATAGCAGGCAAATACACTGCGTAGTCTTTCTGTAATGGTGTTAGTTGTACTGGTGCTTTCATATTTTTAATTTCCTGTAATTGCGAGATAAGCCAACCAAGGTACAAGCCAAGGATAAACTAGATGTTCTATAATTTCGTATATAACTAGTCCTGTAAGTAGTATTGCCCATATTCTCGATGTCTCTGCTTTATTGCTAACATAAGTAAACACCTTTGAATGAAATCTACCTATCCTATCTATTATACCTGGTTTCATATATTATTTAGGCCGCCTGTGCCGGAATGATATATTTGTAATTTGCTAATCCGCTGTCTAGTTCAATCTGGATAGCACCATCGTTTGATAAGCTCATCTTAGTATTATTAACATCAGCAATCTTAAGAATAGCAAGAATTGGAGCAACCGGCCAAGTCCAACCGCGATCTAATGTACCTTCAACATCAGTAGCAAAGATAAATTCACCTGCGTGTGAACTTGCGTCACCAAAGATAAATTTAAGATTACCTTGATCAGTCTTAGCAAGGAATGTAGGATGTTCTGGGTTAGCACCTGCTTGGAAGTTCATACGTTGTACACCAGCAAGTGTAGGAACAATAGTTACGTTCCAATTAGCACCACGGAACTTAACAGTTTTCATCTTTTCATTAATAATTTCCATGTTCATGAAACGATAGTCGTTTTTAAAGTCACCGTTTTTGTTTTCAAAGTGAATACCTACAGGCATAGTTTCGCCGTTGCGTTCTGCTGTAGTAATATTAATTTTAGCATCTTCTTTGTATTCACTACCATCTAACAAATACTTTAGTTTGTTAAGTTGCGGCATACCAAAGATACCAATCATATCCGGATAAGGATTGTGTGTAGTTGCTTCCATGATCACTGAACGATCATCTGCCATTGAAAAGATAGCAGTGCTTTCTTCTTCTCCTGTAACTTTTACAGTAGTCAGAAAGCCAAGATTCTGTGTATGGCTAACAATGTCTTGTAAAATGTCTTTCATTTAGATTCTCCATAGTTCTATTATACATTATAGTACGTTTATTTAGGTTTGTCAACAGTTTGTTACTCAAAATCAAATAAATTATTGAACGTATTGTCTTGTCTTGTGGAAGAAATATCCCAATCCAAAACACCGATCAAATTTCCAAGTTTTTCATCGATAACTGTAGTTTCCATTGTTGCGTCATCGAATGGTAACTCTTTAAACCATTCCGGTAGTCTAAGTTCGTCTACTGGATACGCAACACTTGTATACCCCATTGGGTTATCTTTTACTTTACAAACAATAACTTTAGCACCGTCTGTAATAGTTTGAGAATACTTGTCTCCATTCATGCGTTTTAGTGTATTCCAATTAATACTAGCGCGAACATGCCCAGGCATATTTGCCTTACCAAGTTTCTTTTCTTTTGCTTGATACTCTGTAATCTTGTTAGCACGTTTAGGAGAACCTTTCTCCCAACCCGGACGTCCGTGAAATTCTGTTCTAAATTCTGTAATGTAATCAAGAACATCTTCTTTAGGTTTTCCGTCTAGTACCATTTCAAGTACATTTTTAAGAAAGTCTTGAATAACAACAGGTGTATCAGAACGCTTAAGATCAAGACCCATTGCTTTAATCTTGCCTGGTTTTCCATCTACATCAACACGGAAACCTTCCATGTCATAGTATAAAACAGCATAGCGTTTCTTAGTAATAAAAAGTCCACTTGACGCAACAACTTCACGACCAGCGGCAATAACTTCACCACGTGTTTTCGGACAATGAAACTTATCAAGCATCATCTTAGGAAAACTTGCGGATGCTTCATCTGCTATCTGATCATACAGTTTCACGACACTGTCTTTATCCCAAGGAATTTGTCCTTTTTCAATTTCAGTTTTTAGTACATTGTAAGCACTAAAGTATGAGGAGTCAGTATCACCATAAATGATTGACTTACCTCTATAATCATATTCGCCTGTAATAATCTCATTGATCTTTGCGGCCATATGTTTAACAATAGTACGACCAGTTAGTGTAGTACTCTGGCCAATACGGTTATCAAAAAAGCGACACCCAGGATTAAGAATAGCACCGTATAGACTGTTAAGATTAATTTTCTTAACCAGCTGTCGTTTGTCCCAGTATTCAATTTCAATTTTATTTCCTGCGTCTTTTGCTTCTTTTAGTTTGCCTTGCATTTCTTTACGTTCAGCATACCAACGTTTTAGTAGTCCAGGTATAATACCTTCTTTCTCGTAAGTAAAGATAGTACCGTTAGCACTTAGCATCCAAGGCTGATTGCTTTCAAATATTAAGTCATATATTTGTGCGCCTGTAAGTGTATCTTCATTGCCATCTTCCCAGTCAATGACAATTTCTTTTGACACATTCTTTTCCATCACAAGTTCATATTCTAAACTACCAAACTGTCCTTCCCAAGAAGCGGCAAATGACTTCTTGTTACGAACCATTTGTTCTTCAATAAAGTTTTTAGTGTAGTCTTGACGTAGTTGTCCCACGATAGTTTCAGGACCCATATTCAAAGCACGAATAGCACTAGGATACAGCGAGTTAATATCAACAGAT
>Ga0255770_10000178_pt1 | contig 57766 bp, 57 predicted proteins | sample 071ome_22_FD_179968 | JGI IMG/M metagenome (GOLD analysis project Ga0255770, IMG submission 179968) | Coastal salt marsh microbial communities from the Groves Creek Marsh, Skidaway Island, Georgia - 071404AT metaG (version 2) | ecosystem: Environmental > Aquatic > Marine > Intertidal zone >...
AGGGGACTTGCGACGACGGGTCGTGCGACGACGACGGGTCGTAGGCTTGCGACGAGCCGTGCGACGACGACGGGTCGTAGTCTTCCTGCGAGCAGGGGACTTACGACGACGGGTCGTGCGACGACGGGTCGTTCGGCGTCGTGCAGGGCTAGCCTTGCGACGACGGGTTGTGGTCTTACGACGACGAGCAGGCGCCTTGCGGCGACGGGTCGTCGTCTTGCGACGCGCTGGTGAGCGTCGCTTTGCAGTTGTTTTTCTTCGTGTAGTTCTTCGACGTGCCATAGTATTACCTCTATTTGCTTTTTTGGACCGTGCAGACTTCTTGCGTCGTGTGGTTTTCCCTTTTCGTGGAGGGTTCACTAGCATGACTTCTGTTAGGGCCATGATTACCCGAATAAGCATTTAGATATAAGGGATACTGTGATTGAATACTATGCAATACTATACTTGTAAGTTATGGATTGGCAGGAACCATATTAACGAGGTGTGTCGTGGGGTTACTAGATGTCGCGGCGTAGGCATGAGCAAGACCAGTCCAAAAAGGTCGCAGTGTCCGTGACGATTGACAAAGAACTGTTTGATTTTATCGAAATGGGAATACGGAATAGATGGTGGCAATCACGTAGTCATGCAATCAATATGATTGGCTATATGTTTATGCAAAATCAGCAACGGCTTGTGCGAGAGCAGACGCCATCAATGGGTATGCCTCCACACTTTGGTCGTTCACCTCAATCAGAACGGAAGGGACTTTGAACAGTGTTGATGCTACTACTGTAATGTAGTTGTCTACTGTACTGTCTACTACTGACATGTCAAATTGTGATTCCATTTCATCGAGAATAGTATTGATTAATTCTCGGCTACTTACTTCGTCTGTTTCTAAAATGACTGCATCGTGAACAGACCAAGAACGTAAATCATCACCTAGACTAGTAAGCGCATCTTCATCTGATGCATCTTCTGGAACGTATGGGAATGAATGTAAATCAATGTGTACTGTTGCATGTTTGAGCAACGCTCGTAATTCTTGGTGATAATCGGTTGAATAGGATTCTTGACGATTCAGGTCAACAAGTTCTCTATGAGAATCCCCTACATGTACAATATATTTGATGCCTCGACTTTCGAGTGAAGTTTCAAGATATGCTACGAATTCAATCGCTCCTGCATCATACCCTACGCTTTCTGTTTGATTCTGCTTTGCATGTGGGACTGTGATGATTAACATACTACCACCGTTTCAATCCCATGAAGCGTCTAGTCTTGAGGTTACCTATTGGTTTGCCTTTATTCTTACTAGGTTTGATTGTTTTTGGTTTGTTTCTCATACTGGTAATATTGTCGGATACGGGTTCCCTAGTTTTCCATTGACCATCTCCTGTGGTTGCATAGTAGTAGTATTTGTTACTGGAGTCCAAAAAGAAATCCCGTTTCTCAGAATAGTGGTCCAAGTTTCTGCTACGTAAGTAATCTGGGCGGTCGTCTGTTTTGAACAGAATCTTGTTTTCAGACTGTGACCAACAGGTTTCATTGAGTAATTGTACGCGTTGGGTGATTGCAACTCCAACGATTCCCATACCTGCCCCAATTGTCCAAAGCATCTCGACGCCATCGTTTGTCCCCTTCTTGACCATCAACTGAATCTCGTCAATGGCTACGATTCTGCGCATACGCTTGAAGCCGGGTTTCTTAGAAAGTGCAAACATCATTTCGATAATACGGCTTAGTTCATCTGCTCGCTCATCTTTCTTTGGACTTGGGCGGTAAACGATATACGGGGTCTTCTTCAGAAGTTTCGCATAGAAATCGATAGGGGTTGTACAGATTACCCCCAAATCTGCATAGTCATCATCGTGCTTTGGGTCAAAGAAAACAGTATGATACCCTTCTTGTTGTAGGTTCTTGAGGACGTGCTTTGTAAAGTAAGTCTTACCAGAACGTGTCATTCCAACAATTACAGAATGACGCTTTCCTAGGCTTTCTAAAAACTTCCCAGTTACTTTCATCCCATGACCCCAAACAGAATAATGCCGAGCGCAATCGCTACCGGTATTACTCGTTGGGATTCGGATGGAACAAGTACCTTTTCATAATATTCGGGGAAATTCTCCTTGAAACGTTCCGTAATCTTGTTGCCGTCAGTAATTCGCATGTTGTCAACGGGGTTCATTACGTTTGGATTTAGAGGATGTGTATGTCCATATCCTAGTACATGTCCGTATTCGTGTACAAGCAAGGATTCATCTTTTTCACGGCCCTTACGAATGTGGATTGTTTTTGTTTGTTGTACACCGATTCCGTTGGCATTGTACCCTACATTTAGATGTTCTTTCATCCATAGGAATGGCTTTTGCATGTACCATTCAACGCTACCTTGAGTTTTGATGATGTCTGCAATGAACTTATCCCATTCCGCAGAATCGACAGTATAGATTACTGTGCCATCTTTTCCGCGAACAAGTTCTTTTGCGGATTTGAATTCCATGTCATCACCAATACGGAATTAGGTCCGCCCCAACCCTGCGGAGTTCTTGATAGACATTAGGAATTCGCTTTGCTTTCTTCACTGGTACAGATACTTCGATGATACGTTCCATTTCTGGGAACTGTGGATGTTCATAGAATCCTTGTGCATCAACTTCGTAAATGTAAGCCGCCTGTTTAAGCAAGTCAAATGCACCTTCATATTGTTCTTCAATCATAAATTGACCATTGACATATCCTATGTCAAGGTCCTTGTTACTAGATGGAACTGACATTGCCAAAGCATACTCGTAGTTGGGCGTAGCGAACACTACTTCACGTCCAATAGTCTTGTTCATGTGTGGCTTGAGAATCTTCAAGTTGTTGATAGAAGAACCGTGATACAGGCGTGGTCTACGGAATGGTGGGTTGAACATTTCTTCTGGTAGGCCATCGCTTTCCGGAAGTCCGATTAATTCGCGGAGTTCGTCATAGTCAAGGAGTAGTTCCTCCCCTTCTGTAATGTTGGTGTTTGCAATTCCTTGTACTTGTCCGTCTGTCATGTATTCAGGGGAAATGTTTGGAACATCTGAATGGTTTACGTATTGGAATTCTTCTTGTGTTTCAAAAACTACTTCCCCTTGGGTGTAGTCTTGGTCTGCAAATGTACCTGTTCCATGTATATCCGATGGACCAATAAATGGATTGCTTTTGACTTCTGGATATTTGTACTGCGTAGTACCATACATTCGCTTTTCTGTACGCCCAATCCATGGTACGTCTGGACACTTGGGCATAGTGTTACGCTTCTCAATCTTGCGTGCATACCGCCATGGGTCGTGTCCCCATACCCAAAGCGCGGTTAATTTACGAGTTGGTCTTCCTTTGCTATCTGTGTATGGTCCAGATTGTCCGCGTGCGCGTGAATTGAAACTCACTTGTTTTCTGCACCAATTCCAGTCTGCTTCTGACCACTTCTTTTGTGCGAGTTCGTAGTAGTTGCGAATAATCATTGGACCGGCTTTGATGTAGTCCTTCGGGCCGGTAAGCCCGAGTTTCTTGCGCATGATGAGAATGCGGCTTGCGGAGAAGCGTCCACGACTGATTCCTTCTTCCTTTGCTTTTTCTTTGTTGATACCTGCTTCCTTGCCCCATGGGTCTGATTCAAGGAATTCAATCAGTTCCTTGTTCTTCATGTTAACGAGTTCGACCCATGCTGTGAACTTCTCCAACCAATCGAATGATGCTTTTGGTTGCTTTGATGGTGATGGATTTGGTAGTGGTCCGTATACTGCTGGACTGCTTTGTATTGTTACTTCGTCATAGATGAAATAGGGTGGTCTAAGCATTGGGATTACACTGTCATCCCACCGTGTTATTCGTACATCGGAAACCGTGTAGGCACTTTCGTCATAATGCGCCCTACCTGTCGCTACGACGAACCCTGATGGTTCGTTACGACTGAACGGAGATGTTTCGAGATAAACAGGTCCATCGATGTTGACTTTCTTTGCGAGTAGTCTTCCCCCATCGAATACTATAACTCGCTCATTACCCATTTTTGCAATGTTGAGTTTCTTAGGGATTCCATTAGGGAGTTTGCTCGATAAATTAAGTTCCTTACCTACGTGTAGATTTGGATATTCTTTTGTGTTCAGTATCGCCCCATCGAATAATTTGCCTGTTACGTCTTCATCCGTTTCCAAGTTTATGAATCGAGTAGTGTTTAATTCGTTATTGCGAGGCATGACTTCTATTGGTGGATTGTCAAAGACGATGAAGTCTTCCAACCCATAGTCTTCAGGGATAATTCCATGTACTTGCCCCTGTCCAATATTGAGGGCGACCTGCATGATACGTTCTGGAGTTGGTGGCTTCGTCATAGGGATTCGTTTGAGTTGGTTCAGGAAGTGAAGCGGTTTCACCCCGTCATCATCGAACTCCTGTGATTTGTCAGACGGGTCAAAGCCGGTCGTATCAAGAGGAATCAACCAACGCGCGTTAAGCGGTTCGGTTCCATATGCTTCCTCGATTTGTGGGATTTGTTGGTTCCACCAGTCCCGTCCGTTGATTGGTTCTCCGGCTATCTCTTTGGTTCGCACTTCGTAAGCCATTTGCTTCATGCGTTCAAAGTCCTCGTTGATGTCGGATGCTGGTGGGTTCTTTCTTACACCTGCTTCCACTGCAAGTTTGTGGTCGGGTTTTCCCTTACCCGTTGAAGATTCGGCGGCTACTGCAAATGCATAGACTCGACCTGCGGCCCATTGGTGTTGTTGCACACCGGGGCGATGGCCTACGCGCCATGCGGCAAGTCCTTTGTTGTAAATCTCTTCAAGGTACTTCTTTTTGATGCCGGTTTCTTTGACAATTCGATTGAGGAACTTTGCCTTCTGGGTTTTGCCTGACGGCTTGTAGTCTGGGTCGATGTTGTTGCGATACATCTTGTAATACTTCAGACGATGCTTTGAAGGCCCAATTTTCATTCCACGGGCCTTTGCTTTGATATCGGATTTCCAGAACTTGTATGCTTTAGGGTCATCCACATCGTATTCGTATCCCTTATCGATTTCGTCTTCCGCAATCATCTTCTCAAGGGGCGTAAGACCCTTCAGATATTTGTCTGGAAACTTCTTTCCACCGGGAGTGCGAGGATTTCTTTGAATTGACTTACCAATGCTCTTTTCCATAAGTCCGCGCAACTGTTCGGGGGTTCCGCCATTGCGTTCAAAGGCCATGAGGAGAACAATAATTGCATCGCTAATTTCACCTTCAACGCCATCTTTTCCGGGTTGCTTGTACGGCTTGTATCCTTCTTTGATTAGAACTTCTTCTGCAATTTCCCCAGATTCTTCCATCAATTTGACTAAGCGATTAAACAGTGTATACTGCTTTTGTTCGCTAATTTTGAAAATGTCTTCAATTACGTCGTTGAATGTTGAGGATGGATTTTTGAGTGTCGTTCTGGTTTTTATCGCATCCCCAGTGACGATTACGACGGCTGGAATTGTTTTATTGAACTCAACAACTGGCAATCCAAGACTACCGCCAGTTTCAACCGTGAAGCCAATGACACCATTACCTCCCCGGTTCTTTACTTCTTGAGTAATCTCGTCAATAGCAAATGCAATTGCAAGTGCTACTCGCTTGTCGGTTTTCTTTTCATAGTCTTGAATCAGACCATAGAAAATGTCCTTTACGTTTCCTACAAGTTCCTTTGGAATATTTCGGTCTACTTCAATTTCGGCAGAAACCGCACCGAGGTTCTTGTACTTCACTTGAGGAATTGTAGCATAGAAGTCAACCCCTTCGATATCGAATTGCGGGTTGTTCAATACTGGTGGGTTGATGAGCGTGATTGCCGCTTTCTTGTAATCGTTATCCTGTACGTTTACGACTTTGTCAAAATTGTGTCGAGAATTGCGTAACGTATGTTTGCGCTTTGCTGTGGCTTTGGCCATGTTGTATGTTACACCGTTACGTCGTACTAAGCGATTAGTATGTCGCTTTACTGAATCTTTGTTATCAAGGAATACGATAGTAATGTTGGGCATTGATTCTTTCATCTTCATAGCCATTTGAGGTGTTGTATACATTACGGATTTTGGATGTTGTAGTTGTTCTTGGGTATATCCATATTTGTGTCCGTCTGCACCAATCGTCCAATATCTCATATTGCCTGTCGTTACTTCATTGTTGAACGAGTTATGAGAATGATTTACTGCATCACGATTTGGTTGTCTTCCCGGTTTTCTTGGTTCGGTGGTGTGCATCGGGCAAAGCATGAACCCTCCCATGTTATGCAATTCCTTAGCAATTTCACGACGACCAGAACCGTGTGCGCCGGCAAGAACGATTGTTACGCCGTTTGGACGTGGGTTAGTAAGTGGTTGTAATGCAGAATCTTCATCAGATGCAGGAACTATATCGAATGTTTCTGGTTGTAATGGTTTACCTTCTTCGTATTGTACTTCTATTTCATATGCTTGTTCTAGTACTTGTCCTACACGCTCATATACTTCTCTAGCACCTGACATACCGAAGTCATCGCGAACAGGAACACCAGTAATGTTTAGATTGCCGGGATACTTGAATCCAAGAGTAGCAGACGCAACATATCCATCTGAAAGAACCATTTTCAGATACAGTCCTTGTCTGTAAGTCATCATGAATGACCCACTAGTTTTCCCATCATTGCCGGGTACTTTACGTGGGTCATATTCTTCGAACAAGAATTCTGCCGTATCTGGGTCTATCGCAACCCCATATGACGCAGAATACGTAACAGTCGTTGGAACTTTAGGCGGGGGGTTTTGCAACGCTTTGTTGCGAAAATATTGAACCAATTCTAGAATGTCGTGTTTGTTAGCCATCTCGATATATGCATCACCATATTCACCGGTCTTGAGTACACCTTCGCGTCGAGCCATCCTTGCCGCGATAGTATACATGTACGGATGATGTGCGGTTCTGTCGGCCATGTGGAACATCTTTGCTACTGGATACAAGTCCCCTGCAATTGTTTGAAACTGTTCTTCGGTAATGTTTTTCCTACCTACATCTGATTGTAACATCAAATATAGTCGTTCTGTTAGGTTTGTTGGTAGTTTAAGTTCTGGTGCAATTTCTTCCTTGAACATATCTGCGCCCAAAATGGAATGGTGAATCTTCTGTTCTTTTTCACGCTTCTTTGCAATGTCGTGGAACAGGCCAAGCATTAGCAAACAGTCTGCATTTGTCCATCCATCTTCCACTTCTTGTTGTAAATATGTGCGTACTTTATCACGAGTGTCCCCATCCAGTCCTTTCTTTTCCCATAGCCACAGCCTATCAGTATTGTCTGCCTTTGGTAAGAAGTGGTACTTCAACCACCAATAGACATACATTGTGTGGCTAAACTCATCTCCGCCGTAGTGAATCCAATCGTAGTCAATGCCTTTCAATTCATTCAGTGCGATGGATAAATACTTGTCGTTCACTTTGATTCTGGACGTGTGGGGAAAAGGGGTATCACTTCCCGGGTTCGGGATTGGTCCCTTTGGTAGTTTAGGTGCGCCGGGTCTTAGGTGCGGGTGGTATTTAATTTCGACAAGATGGCTAAACTTGTTGTTGATTTCTTTTACCCAAGCACGCGTTACTTTTTCGCAGAATTCGTAATCATTTAGGTTATCACGGTCTTTGTATTCTTTTTCGCATTTGTCTAGCAAATTACTGAGGTCATCAACAAACTTCCCTTCGTCCATTTTTAGATACCGCTTACGTCCTGTATCGCCTTTTACAATGAATTCGAAGTGGTCTAATCGGTCTTTCATAATCGTATAGAAATGGCGGATTCCCCACTTGTATGCCGCGTCCATGTACCATTGAATATCATCTGGGCTAGTAAGTGACGGTTCGTCTTTAGATGGATGCGTGTGGTAAGAAACTACTGACCCCTCGATGTGTTTGTTGATTTTAACATAAGGCATAACAAGTGAACCCTTGCGGTGATAGATTTCTCCATTCGCTACCCATCCGTATGATTCCCCTCGTCGTGTAACGAATTTGAACAATTGGTCGCGGAATTTCTTAGAATGAAGTTCACCTGCTGGATATATACGGAAGTGTTTCTTTGGATTGGATACTGTCATCTTATCCATGTCAGCATCAAAGTCTTCTTGTGACATTGGATTTTGGAATGCGCCATTTACCGTATAAGAACCGGTAACGCGAGTTTGTACTGCTCCCGGTGGATTATCCCTTATTGTTTCAACATTGACTGGTTTGGTTGGGAATTCAACACTAAAGTCCATGTTATCTATTGCGAAAATTGCCTGCTTACCAACAAAAGTACGAAGTGCTTCGATTGCATACTTTTTGGGTACTTCTTCTGCAAAAGTCACTGACCAATTTTGTGTGGATGGGTCAATTTTCGAGTCCAGTACATCGAATGTGCCGTATACTTCTCCTCGGCGGGGGAACCCGAAGACCATCTCAATTGTCTTCTGCGTTGGTTCCATCAAATTCATCCTCCTCGTCATCAAGGTCATCAAACCGGAGTCCCGGTCCATACAGGTCTGAAAAAGCCGACGTCAATGATGGACTTATGCCCTTCGGTTGATATCCTGATTGTATAGCGCTAATTTCTGATGGCGTATAACCATATTCTTCTTCTGCAATTAATAGCATACGGGCTTTTTGTAGTGCATTGAATTCCCATTCGGGATACTTAGTGCGCAACCTATCATCTGGATGACTCGCAATCCCGGCTTCGTACTCTCGTAAGGCTTCTTCGTATTCTGCGACAAAACCCTCGATGCGCTCATCCCATAGACTTGTGATGTACTGTGGGTTGTTCATGATTTCTTCTTCTAGTACTTCTGCTAGAATCTTCTTTTCATCTTTTGGAAGTCCTTTCTTTTTGCTGACATCCTTGAGGACCGCCCCAGATTCGTCAATCATTTCAAACCATTTTTTGAAGTATTCATCTTTGTTTTCAGATTTGAGCATGTCCTTGGGTCGGGACATATCAAAGAATACTTTTGCTTGTAATTTCAAATCTCTTGCATTTTGTTCGGCGTCGTTGTGGTACATTCCTCGTTCCATGTCATACATTGACCTAGGCACTTCAATTCCTTCCTTATCCGGTTGATACTTAGGAAGAATCTTTGCCGCGTCTTGCCCTTCCATTAGGTCGTCATCAATTGCTGTTGCGAATATTCCTTGGTCGAGATTGCTAACATCAAGGTAAATACTGCGTCCACGAACTTTGATAGGTGCAGGGGATTGGGGCCCTGATGATGTACCTGTAAGGTACATTTTATCTGTACCGGGTGGCTTATCAAATGCATAGGCACGGTCATATGCATTTCGGAATTCATCTTCAATTTTCAATCCCCATACTTCTTCGCCGGGATATCCTACATACTCAACGTTACGTGTTGGTTCAAATCCATAGAACGACATTGGATTTTCAAGGACTTCCAGTTGTGGGTATTGTCCTTTGAAGGAAACTTGGTACAACGGTAGCGGCATTACTTGGTATTTTACCACGAAGTTCTCTGATTTTTCTGCATACTCATTGATAGTAGCGGCGCTGATATCGAATGGTGTGAACGCAATTTCGTTTTTGACTAGCCATGATACTAATTTGTTGCGAACCGATGTTTTCTTGCTAAACTCACCATGAATCATCTTTGCTTCTTTGGTAATAATGCTACTGATTTCTTTGGTATATTTCTTGATGGTAGCGGGGGTTTTTGCCTTGTTGATTGCTTTAATTGCTTTGGCAAGTTTACTGTCTTTCTTAATATTCATCGTCACTACATCGAACCCATAGGTTTCGCTTACTACATGATTCATTACTCCGTAGCCAATACGGGCAATCATAGATACTACAATGTCTTGTGGACTAATGAAACCAAGTTCCCGACCTAGTAGTGGATGGTATGGGTGGGTGTGGAACATGAAATCACAACCACTGAATTCTTCGGTGAATTCTGGAATAACTTCACCTCTTCGGTGTGAAGACCCGTAGTACATGGTATTGTTCTTGACATACCCTGCGAATTCTCGGTTCCTGTCCATTAGTTTGTGAAGTTTCCTCCACAGGTCAATGGATGCATCAACGCCTTCAGGTCCGGAAATTACTTCTCCCACGAAAGAGCGTTGTACCAATTCGTCGTCGCGGAATACAACTGGCACTTCCTTTTTCTTCGCGCTTTCAAGGGACCATGTGATTCGGTTGAACTCTTTGATTAGCGAACTGATTGTCGGAAAACTAAACAGTGGATTGGGCTTTGCTCCGATTTGAAATCCGCCAGATGTGTCGCCCTGTGCAGAATCAATGTCGAGTTTCTTCAACGGATTTTTGTCATCTCGGATTCCTACAATGCGTGGACTACGCATACGACGAGAATACATTACATCAGCGAAGGTGAAGTTTACACTTGCAGTGCGTCCCCTACCCATGCGCTGTTGACGATACATTGCAAACGATGGTTCACGACCTTCGTTAAGTTTTTCATATACAACTTCAACAACAGTAGTAGGTTCAACAAGAACTACATTTTCGAGTCCCATTGTATCTTCTGTTTGTCCTAGTGCTTTACTAAGTGGGATTACAAATTCGTTATCTTCGCCAAGTACGCGCTCGGTTAATTCCATTCTTTGTGCGTCTGTTAGTCCTGTTGTTCCTACTCTTCCAAGTGAAACATACATTGGTCCAAACTTTGGTCTGTTGTGCATTACTGCTACATATGCTGAACCGATTCCTTTTCCATCAATCCATCGTTTGCTTGTTGCATCGATGCCAATGATTACAGCATCTAATGTATTATGACGCTTGACTTTGAAGCGGTTTCCGTCTGCATAAACAACAAATCCTTCGTGCCCATCAGTAACTGTAACTTGTGTCCAAAGTGCGTCGAACCGTTCAATAAATGGTTGCTCAAGGCGGAAGTACGGTGTTAAGTCAATTCGGAATGAAGTAAATTGTTTGAGAAGGTCATGCTTTGCATCGTACGGGTCGTCGATGTTCCACTGTTTGCCGTCGATTTTGATAAGGTCTGTTAACGTGAAGCGCAGATTATTGAATAGGCGTTCGTTTTGTGTAGTATTCCCATCTTTTTGTTCTTTGCGATTGAGGATAGCGGTTACGCCTTGAGGACCGGCTACCTTTCCATACTCGTTGTAGGTTACTAGTTCTCCAGTTAAAATTGCTTCTCGGATACCTAAGCGTTCACAAGTTCGCTGGAATTCGCGTGTAATGTGATTATCCCACATTACGATTCCGCCACGTGTAACTAGTACACATTGTACTTCTTCGGTCATAACTACATTGCCTGTTTTTGTGGAACGTTCTTTCTGGTTAACTAATCGCTTTTTGTTGAGAATAAAGTTCCCAGTGCTTCGATAATGAATAACACCAAGCCATCCATCAAACTTAGGCGTAATGAGTAGTTCTTGATATTGCGATGCTTCAGCGCGCCCATCTTCAAAGTTGAATTCGGGGAATCCTTTCTTTCCTTTTTTCCATTCTTCGGCAAACTTGACTGTTGAAAATTCTGGTTCGTTATCGTCGCTACGGAAACATTCCGGTGGCGTTTCGATGTTTCCTTTTCCTCCAAATCCTTGCCCTATGCCTACTTCATCAAACCACTGGTCTACTTGTAATGACAACGCGTTGAAGTTTTTCATCACATATTCTGGGTGTGCTTCTATTGTAGGGTCAAATGTTGTTAGTTGTTTTAGTGGAACTGGTACTCGGACATATCCTGTACCGGGGTCGTCTGTTGGGGATTTCTGCGGTTTGTAATGCATACCAAAGAACATACCCAATGGTTTGTTTTTCGTATTAACTGACTTGTCAATCAACGGAACTGCGCGTTTAATTGCTTCATTCCGTTCTGCTTCGGTTACTGATGATTTTACACTTACTAGCGCGTCAACGCCTTTTAGCAATTGTTCAATATAGCGGTTTGCTTCATACTGATTGTCGATGTTTATTGCTTCGGTGCCAAACCAAATTTGGTATGACTTACCTGTAAACATGATAATGTATGGTACTTCTTGCGCTTCTAATTTCTTTGCTACGTTTCGTACTGCGGTTTTCATCTTAGTATCTTTTGCGGCCATGCTTGGGTTATCAAAGTCAATGCAAGCCATCTTGATATTTTGTCCAGTGGTTGAAGGTACAAACCAAAGGCCACGAAACGCATCGTTACCCATAGAAAGAATGTCATCGTATTCTCGCTCGGTCATGAATTTTTGAATATCATCTTCAGAATCGACCGACACTTCTCCGTCACGCTTTCTAGCGAGGAATGTTGAATTGCGTCCATCTAATGCAGACGCTGAGAATGAAAAATAGATACTCATAATTGGATGGTGCATTGTTTTGCGGAGCATGAATGGTCCTACGGTTTGGAAATATTCACTACAACGGTTCTTGACGTAAATTGAATCAGCAACTGCTTTTTGGTATGCTACTGTTTGTTGACGTTCTAATGGTTCCATGCGGCCCCATTCTTCCTCGCTGATATTTTCCATTAAAGCGTATTCAAAAGCACGGTCGTCGACAGAAAATGGATTTGGTGCCCAACTACGGGCCCGTTCTTCGTTTCCTGTTACACCGTACATTTCTTCGACGCGGTCAATCAATTTCTGCCGCATTTCATTGAATAGTTCTTGATTTTCTATTCCATCGGAACGGTCTAAAATAGCATCTGTTGTAAGTTGGTCCCGTGCAAGAGTTCCGTAAATCATTACAGATTTGATTCCTCCGCGAGTAGGTGGATAATACCAAAACTTCTTTGTAATCATTTCTTTACAAAAGAATTCGATGCTGTTGATTGATGGTGGATAAATACCTTCGGCTTCTAGAATACGAACGTACTTATCGAATTCACGATAAACATACTTGTAGTCCCTATCCATTTAATCACCTCAGAACCCGGGTGGGCGATATACCTGTCCTTCGCGCATAAATCTTGGGCTTACATCCTCAATTTGTCCATAAACGGGTTCTCGCAATTGTGTTCCCATTTCGCTTGCTTGTTGACGCATTTGTTGAATGGCGTCTTCATCGAACCGCGACGCAGTATATTCTCCGCGCAATTCTGGAGGGATGTCTGCAAAAGTCCGCATAATATAGATAAGGGACTGGTATCCATTCCAATATGCGCGGTCAAGGAATCTTGACTTTGTATCTTCATGAATCCGTTCGACGAAGTATCGCTTTAACGCATCAAGGTCGCTAATCATTTCAATACGTGCAATGTCTAGTGATGTTACAATTTCCGCAATCATGTTGAATGATTGATAATATGTACTTTCAAGGAACTGCATGTATTCTGTTAGTAGTGCTGATTGTTCTTCCATGTCGACTGTTTCACCGGTTAGTTCTGGGTCTTTGCGGAGTGTTGCTACGGTAAAAGTTTGAGCCCAATGTTCTGGAATCATTGGGTATTGCATGTTTTGGTTTTGTCGATACCGTTCTACTCCATCAAGAAGATGGTTCCACAGTATGTGCGGTTTTTGGTCATCTAAGTACAGAACTTGACCAGCCATTTGTTTGGTAAGCATCCACATAGTAGGAAGGATAGATGAGGCTTTCTTATTTTCGTTACCTTTCTTTTGGTTGCCTCCTCGTTTCTTGCCTTTCTTACGAGTTGCACTACGAGCAACTTCGACTACGAATAGGTTATGTTGGCGGACATATTCAATCAAAATATCTCGCAGTAAAGCGCTATCTAGTCGAAGGAAGATTACTGTTGGCTTTATTGGTTCGTATGCATATGGTACTTCTTGAGCGAAGTCTTTTGTTGTAGGCACTGTAACTGATGTACCTACTACTTGATTTGGTGGAACCCCTCCAAGTACGCCGTAGGGGTCTGCGCGGTGGAGAACAATTTTTTCTCGACTGGTTTCTGTTCCTGTTACATATTGCGTAGCATTTTGGGGAGGAATGTATACGGGTTGTGCAAGTTGATTGCGATAACTGCTGGGTGTTTTGGAAACTAGATTTGGGTTAAAATCTGAAATAGAATTGGACAACCATAGAATTTCTGCGCCTGTCAGGTCTTGATTGTAAAAGTCTTGAATCTTCGTGTAGTCCCCGCGCGTTGTTGCATAAGTTGATGCTAACTGACCTAGTGCTAGTTCTGTTCGGAGTTCTGCAAGTTTTTCAGCGCATCCGGGTTTATCCTTGCCTTTTCCTTGTTTTTGATTACGGCCTCCGCCTCCACCGCCTGCTTCGCGTGCGGCTAGTTGTACCATGTTTGGGTCTTGATTCGGACGACTGAATTTGTTTGCTTTCTTTGTTGTAATGTTCCCTGTAAGCAGTGCTACATATGTTTCGATAGTCATGTAGCAATCCATTACAATGCGAAGGAATACACGATGAATAGGATTGATTTGTCCTTTGAATCCTTCTTCTTGAAGTGTTTCTTCGTCGAGTTCTTCATTCTTATCTTCGTCGAATACTGTAAAGTCTGCACGTCTAAACCATACGTTGGTATCGCGTTGTTCGACTCCGCCTATTGTCAACGGGAAAAGTACTGTTCGACCATTGGATAAAGTGTAACTTAATTGGAATCGGTCGCCTTGTACTTCATTGATGTAGAATGTATCTTCTTCGTCGATATCGTCTAAGATTTCTGCATCGCCACCATCGTCTTCATCATCTTCATCTAATTGGGCTAATGAACCACGGAGCCGGATTCGTCCCGTATTGGTTAGTTTAACAGCAGTTCCCGGTAAGATGCTGTCGCGTCCTTCATTCATCAGTTGATTCATGAAGTGCTTACCTGCATCGAATAATCCGTCTTCAAATTCATCAGATTCACTTCGGAATGTTGCTTGTACCGCGACTTGCAAAATAGTTCGTGGGAGAACCGGGTTAGAAATGGCCGTGCTACGAAGACTACCACGGCCATCCCCAAATCTTCGTTCTGGAAGAGTTCCCCCGAAGAACGTAATGATTGCTTCGTTTTCTGCGTTGAGGTCTTCTCCGAGCGTTACTTCAAGATAGTTGAGGTAATCTGGATGGGTGATGATTGCTTTTGCCCATTCAAAGAACACCGCGATGTATTCCATGTCTGGATTTAATTCGTCTTGTCGGTTAACGATAGAATTCAAATCTCCTCCAATACCTCCAGCGTACCTTGTGTTTAAGTTTGCAACTGAATGGTAATGAAATTCTGGTAGTAGGTCGTACTTGTTATCGGTTAGTCCTTCGGTGACTTCCTCTTCAATATATTCTAACCGTCCTCCGACGTAATCCTTTAGACCATCAATACGTTCACCAGAAACAAGAATAGTCCCAAGGCTTGGTAGGAAGAATCGAGTAGCCTGTGTTCCCGAATGCAGTTGATTGTTAGACCAACGGGATAAACGAGGTTCAATTGTAAGTCGTTCTCGGGCTACGCGAATAAAGTCGCCTGTATCTGCTCCTGCGTCGATAAACCCATGAAGTTTGTCGCACCCATTAGAATCCGGACGTACCGGATGTATAAAGTTGGTACGAACAGAATGCCCTTCCGATTGGAGGTGTGCATTAAGCCGTGGAACTCGCAAGAATGTGCTTCCACCTACGTCATCTGTTTCGATTGCTGTGCTTCTTGTTACGTCTGTTTTGTAATCTGCTACTTTGAAGCGTAGCATGGGAATTGGGAGGTATTGAGAACTGCCGCCAGATTGTACCATTCGTGTGATTACTGATGGAACCGTTTGATATTCTGTTGCTATAATGTCCAAGATGTTTAGAAGTTCTGGACCTTGTGCGCTGTATAAATCGCGAACTTCAACTGTACTTAGTTCTTCAAAGTCAGGACCAATCAGTTCAGACAAGTTAAGTCGGTAGTCGCCATAGACGTGGTAATGAACATGGTCGTGTGCAGTTACTAGTGAACGTCCTTCGTCAAATTCTGAAAAATCTCGGACCATCGCATAATGCATTTCATGAAACTTTCCAATGTTGCTTGCACCGGATACTGCTAAACCTTTGGCGAGGTCAAGTGATACACTTCCTTTTGCCCCTTTCTTGGGCACTGAAATGAATCCTTGCGATGTTGTTGCGCCCATTTCATGCACCGACCGAGAAGGTGGTTGCGCTTACGGCACTACCATCCTTCGCAGTTACAGCCACAGTGTATGAGTTAATGGACTTGTTGGCCTCGATAAAGTCGCCCTTAGAAATGGTAAATGCATCTGTACCAGACAATTGCTTAGTTGTACTTGAAGTACCGTCGCTGTAATTTGCTGAGGCACTGGCTGAAAGCGACCCTTGTCCAGTTACGATGATACCAATATTGAGGTCCATATTGAATCCACTAACTGACCGTGCTTCGATTGTTGTGCCGTTTAGGTTTACTTTTTTATCTGTTGGTACACCAAACCCAGATGTTTGAGTTACTAGCACACTGGATAGTTTTGCTGTTCCTGTTGTCGTTACTACTGTTGGTTGTCCTTTACGAGAGGTTGCCCAAAGGTAAAGTCCACCTGCACCGAGAAGGAAAGTACCGTATGCTCGGAACCTTTCCCTTTCTCCGGGCGTCATTGTGTCTTCTTCAAAATATCCTGCCATGTAATTTACCTCAAAATACGTTGCGCACACCATCGCCATCAAGAGGCATAGGTGCGTTTCCAATCGGTTTCAGTTTTCGTACTGCCGTCGTTGCGGTTTCTGTAAGAACGCCACGGCCCGGGAAGATAGCGTCTTTCTTTACAAGAATGTTGTATTCTTCCAGTGTGTCGATGAAGTTTCGTGTTAGAACGAAGATTAGAACCCCATTAGAAATTTGTTTGGTAGTTTTGAATGCCTTGGGGGTCATTCCAAGGCGACTGAATTTCTTCACTTTGCGGTTCTTGCTCTTTTGCGCTGTATCTGCAATAGTAGTAGCAAGGATTAGACCAATAGATGTAATATCAATGGCCTTCCATCCTGTTTCAGTGATACCGAATAGTTTTTTTCTTGCCATCATCCCACCAACCAATTTACTCCTGAGTCCGGGTCCGTTTCGAGGCTGAACGTTCCTCCCATGATGACCAGATATAGAACATTACCGCTTTCATCCATTGCCGCGTAAAGGTCGGGTTCTTTTCTTCCGTCCTTTGGTTTTTTCTTCGGGAACCTACCGAAGTCCCCAAAGTTATGAATGTACTTTTGGTCTTCGCCGTGACCTTCTTTATCGGAACGATATCCTACGCTCCAACAACCACCTTCTCCAATACGGACTAGTGTACTTGGTACTCCGATTGTTGTTTTCTTTACGATGTCAGGCGGTTGTCCGTTGAACGATTCGTATAGTTCAATTGCATCACCGCCGGGATTGTTTAGTGCTTCGGCAGTTCCCTTCAGGCGCTTCAGTTGCTTCTTTTGGACCGTTTTCTTGAGTCCGCGATGGCGTGCCCAATTTCGGCCAGATTCCATGTTCTTTTCAACTAGTGAAAGAGCAACAGCATAGCGTTGACGACGGTCTGGGAATTCAGTACGCATCTTAGTATGACCCATCAAGTACTCAACGTACTTTTCTGGCTTCTTCATGCCTTTCTTGGGCTTAGGAAGAGGATTTGTACGGCCAACCAATTGCTCGTATGACATATCTCCGCCTACACTAAGCGGGGTCTTAGATGGGAGGTCGTAGTTGGGATTGGGAAGTGTCCCCAGCGTGTCCAAGAAGTATAGTAGATGATGGCTTACCTTTGAATTGGGCATTGCGGAGATTTCGTCAAGGGTTGCCCACTTGTACGCTGAATGTTCTTCCGACAAAGTCACTGGCTGACCACTAGGAGCAGTGGCTACATATCCGTGATAAGTTTTCTTTTTGTTATAGTCGTGGTGGGGACCCAAGTACTGACCTAGTGTAACATCAAGCCCTGCTTCTTCCTTGGCTTCAATTACTGCGGCTTCTTCTGCGGTTTCGCCTTCTTCGACTTTACCGCCGGGAAGTTCCCATAGGCCGTGCTTCGAGGTTTCCTTAGATGAACGTTGGAGGATTAGGAGTTTACCATCTCGGAACACAAGTACACCTGCGGCTTCCCTGTGGTTTGAAGGGACTTCGCCGGGATTGTCCCGTGCTTCGGGTTTCCATCCTTGACAATAGAAGGTATCAGCCGCGAGGACTTCGCGGTTGACTTTATCACTCCATAGACTACAAAGACCAATTTCCTTACTAGCATCATCAGTTACACCAATAGGTTTCCAATATGCACAGTTATGACAGTTGTTACCTGTTTCTGGGTCGGGTTTCTTCTGAATCTTGGTTCCCTTGACAGAATCGTTTACTTTGCTCTTGGTGAACGACTGTGGTGGATTTTCCTTAACTTCTTCAAGTTTTGAATTGACTACGGCCATCAGTTTCTCATCTGTAAGATTTGGCAATTTCTTGTTCTGGTCTTTTGCCGCGAGTTCAAGTGCAGTACGGACCTTGAAGACCTTCTTGTAGTTGGAACCGTTGACCAAGTATTTTGGATGGAACTTAAGTTTGAAGTGCTTCATAACGGCTTCAAAGAGTTTTACACGGAACAGAACGCCTCGAATGTGGCGGTGCGTATAAACGGGCATACTTATGCCATAGTTGGTGTACATGTAGTACGCGAGATGACTTTCGACGTCGCTATATTCGGCATACGCTTCATCCCAGTCTTGGGCTTCGATTTCATCGAGTAGTTCTTGGTATTCTCCTTGTACGTAATCGAAGTTGCTTTTGTTTCCATGATATGCTCCGCTATCGATGAAATGCTCTTGAACATTTAAGGGCGTATAGCCTTCTGAGGTCATTTCTTCGCCTAGTTGTTTTGCTAGACGTTCTTTGTAGGATTCAGGGATTGGGAAGGCAACTGGGTTACGCTTGATATCATCCATTACCTTGCGCTTGTCTTGCTTGAAACGGTCTGCAAGTCCTTGGATACCTGCGTACTGGTCAATCGATATATAGAGGCCGGGGATTCCGAGTTTCTGGGCTTCTGCAAGATTGCCGGGATGATTGTCGAAAAACATGCGAACATCGTAACGATGTTGTAAGTCGCGAAGTACGTTGAACTTGTATGAAGTAGTCTTACCATCTGTATCAGGCTTCATGGCAAGTAGTTCAAATCCGTTCTTATCGCGCATAATCGGGAATCCGTGTTGACGAAGTTGGTTTTTGGTTGCTTCAAAAATACGGCGTGGACGACCAGTACAGTATGCAATAGTATAGCCTTGCTGATGAAGACTGTTAACCAAATCCAGCGCACCGGGGATAAGTTTGTCGAGGCTGAACCGTTCTGGACTGTAAAAGAAATCACGGAATGCCTGTACGCCCTTTGGATGGGATTTCTTCCCTTTCTCTCGTGGGTCAAATAAGCCCATGCGAATAGCAGACCGCATTCGTTGTGACGTATCGAGTAGCGTATCATCAATATCGAATACTGCTAGTTTCGTTGGAGGCTCCGATGCAGGGGCCCAAACTACTGGCGATACGGTCTGCATCACTTCAGGCGAAGAGGTGTTATTCATATTACTGTTGCGTGAGGGATTAGCAAGTGGGAAATCTGACATTGGGTCGGTTGGAGAATATGGTCTGTTTCCAAACCCTATCAGTTTTGGGCCGTCGTTGTACCCATCGATTGTGTATGGGTTTTCGTAATTTACTGGTGCATTGTTTGGGTCTGGTATAAATTTCCAGTACCTTCGGCCAGATTTAGGGTTTTCAAATAGCACCATTGCACCAAAGATTGCAAGTCGCATTTCGTCTGCTGTTGTGTAAATTACTGCTTCGTCCGAGCGAATATCCAATTGCTGTACTTTTACAAGTGGGCCTCCTTGTTGAACAGGTGCTAATGGATACTGTGGCTTTTGTTCTTGTATTGTTTCTATGGGTGTTTTTGGTAATTCGTCTTCAAGAACTTCTTCCGGGTCCACTGGTAGTGGGACCCATTTCGCTGGATGATGGGCAACGCCCGTGAACTTCTTAGCCTTCATGTGTTCATAGAATGAATCAAAATCAACCCAGATATACCCGTTTTGTGCCCATGATTTACCCCATGAGTTTTTGATAAGTATAAATCGGTCATTTTCATCATTCAGTGGTCCATATGATTCGCCACTAATGTCTTTTCCTTTTCCTACTTTTACTCCAACGATTGTGATTAAGTGTCCCCATCTCTGGTATTCGGTTACAGAATAGTCCCGAGGTGCTATATACAAATGATGTTGTTTTGCTTTTATGAATCCACTTTGGTCTATTTTCTTGTCGCCTTTAATCGTATCTAAGTGACCAAAGGAACAGGATACTGGTGCGCCTGCCCAAATAGATGAACAGACAATATTCCATGCATGTTCCTTCCCGTGGTCGGCTGCTCTCCATACTGGTACTCCGTTCTTTGGATTAAGCGTAGTATTATGTTTACTTAGTACCGCGGGTTTTGCATGATTTGTTTCTGCTTCATTCATTGCGTTAATGTATTCTCTTCGAGTCATTTGGGACATTGGCAAGTACGTATCGTGTGAAAAATTTGCCATTCGTACAAATCCATTGCCTTTTAATTGAGCGAGTAATACGTTAGAATTAGAACTTCCTTCGATATGGTCGTAAGCATAGTCTTTGCTTACTTTAGAATCCATTGGGATTTTTTCGAGGCGTTTTGTGTAATGGTAATCAAGAATTGCCCCAAATGCTGGTGAAAGTTCCTTACCTGTATGGAATGACATCAGGTCGGTATCTGCATAAGCAAAGCAATTTCCTCCTCTTTGTCTTAACGGCGCCCGTAATTTGAAACTGCCCATTTCTCGACTTTTCTTCCACTCTTTATTTCGCAATGACCATACTTCGCCCGGTCTTGGGACCCTATGTTGGATTACGAATCTTGTCGCATAACCATTTGCTTCAGAAGGAAATGGTAATCCATGTTCAAGATACTGGGTCAGAATACCACACTTTCCTACCTTGGTAAGCGAGTCATCTATCAGTGGTGCAATTGAACTGTAAGATAGTCCATAATCTCGAATGAGTTCTGGGTCAGGAGTTACTTCTGGTTTTGGTGGTGGTGGTGTTGGTTCTGGTTCTGGTGTTGGGTCAGGTTTAATGGTTGGCGTTGTACCATCGCCCTCTTCTCCTTCGCCTTCTTCGTCTGGTTTTTCTTCTGGTTCAACGATTTTTAGTGTGTTTGTTTCGACTTGTTGAGGGTAAAATGGATATGGTTGTAGTACATTACTGCGCCTGCCTTGTCTTCCTTGTAAAGCGTCACGAGATGTAATACCTCTTTGTGTGTCAATATACTTGTCGTGAATGTTGGTATTGTGATGCTTGTGTTGTTCGACAATGGTACGGCGGTCTTTGCCGTCTTTGATTTTGTCCTCTGGAGAAGGGTCAAATGTGTCGGAATCACTTCTCCTGATGTTATGTCTTGGAGTCGGGACTTGTCTTGGGTCATTGCCTGCATCCCAATCATAACTAGACCAATAGCGTTGACTTCGTCCTCGACGAATCCCCCACGGATTGCGTTGATTTGGGTTGTTTTCAATTTGACAGCGTCCGCACTGGTTCGTGGAATCTTCGTTAGAGAAGGAACATACCGAACAGCGCCACATTTAATCACCTCTTGCGCTTACTTGGATTTGTTTTGATTCGCTTATCCTTTCCGGCAATCTTCATGCGCTTTTTCAACAACTTCGCGGCTGAACCGGTCGCTTCGCTTGCAATTTCGCCTAGTTTAAATTTCTTTATGCGGTCCTTGGAAGTGCGCATGATGCCTTTAATACGGTCGCGTTGTTCCATTTCTGCGGCTTTCGTTTCATCGTACTTTCGTTGTAGTTCTGGCAGTGCGTAATCTGCTCCGATTCTAGCCGCCGCAGATGGGTCTGAAGGCGCTCCTACAAATCCTACGCTTGGAGTAGTGGATTCGTAAACTGTGCTTAGGGCCGGTGAAACGCCAAGTGCCGCGTCAATATCCATATCACCTAGTATTTCGTTGTACTGTTCATTCGTATCACGGTACCAAAGAAGGGGAGAATCGATTTGGTCTGCATACTTAGCCGCTTCAATTCGTTCGATAAGACCATCAGGAGTAGTACCAGAAACATCCTCAGCATTAGCAATGAATTTTGCAATGCGGGATTTACTGAATCGGTCAGGGTCATCGACTGGGTCTAAAACACCAAGTAGTGTAGCAATTTCGCTACTTTCTTGCTTGATGGTATAGAAATGGTCACGTACTGCAAGTGCAAATGCAATTGGTTGATAGGGAGGCATGTTAGGCTTAATGCCGTTGAAGAAGTTCTTCAAACGGTTAAATGAAGTGTTTTGTGCGGCTAGTGCTGTTGCCGCGCGGTTGGCTTTGTCAGTTAAGTCTTGCATAATGTCAACCATATTCATAAGGTACTCTTCTGCACTTTCGGAGAAGGCGAATACTTCGATTCCGTTGTTCATGAGAACACCGGTTTGTTTCATGTGTTGGAAAATTGTAACTTGCATCTGAAGTGCATCTGCGGTGTTTTCACAAAGAAGGGCATAGCCTTCCATCATGCTTTTGTATTCGTTCATCATGAACAGCGGAGGAGATTTAACTGATACAGGGTGGCTTGTCATGATTTGTTCAATGACGTCTATGGTTTGTTTCTTTGAAACAAAGACTAGTTGGTTAATTGTTCGAAGTTGCAATTGTGTAGTTTCGCTAGTTACATCTTCTTCGCGCATGTCAAGTTCTTCTTCATACTCCTGAAGTTCTTCTCGCTCATACGCGATTTCTTCATTGATTCTGTTTTGCTCACGTTCTAGACGAAGGACTTCGTTGTTAGCATTCTTTACTTCTTCATTTGCTATGTCCCTTGCTTTTTCAAAGGCCGCGACTCGTTCCTTGATTTTTCTGATAGCGGCGGCGGTCAGTGTTTTATTACTAGCCTTGATTTTCTTGGTTTGTGCTTTGGCTTTGGCAAGGTTGGCTTTCGCGGTTTTTTGTTTTTTCTTAGCCGCCTCGACTTCTGCGTTTGCTGTAATAAGGTCGTTAGCGACTACGCGCGTAGCGGCTTTTAGTTTGTTCAATTCACGTTGCTGTTTTTCGGTTTGCTTAACCATGGTATCGAAACGACTGCGTTCTTGGTCAACGTACTGTTGCATGGTTGCGGTTGCTTTTGCTTCCATTTCTCTGCGCTTTTCGTCAATAATTTTGCTGAATTCATTAACTCGTTGCTGTACAAATGGCGAATTACGGAATTGGCGTGTAATGTCTGCTTCGGGTCGATTCTTTAATTGTGTGAGTCGCGATTGTAGTGCCTTCACAACATTGTCGCGGCCTTCTGAATCCAGTCCTTCAAAAATATCGCGTCTTTCTTTCTTGAACGCCTTCATTGCCGTCCTACGGGCTCTACGGTCGCTAGTTCCAAACATCTTCAAGCCCCCATTTCATCTAAAATCCATTCGATTAGTGCTTGTTCCACTGCTGGGTCAATATTTCCTGCTTGGATAAGGTTCATCAGTTCTTGGGCGATTTGTTGATTGCGTTCTTCGTTACGGTTGAACACCGTGTTAAACATTCGTCCTACAAATCCTTCGAGTGTTTGTTGTTCTTCCCTTTGTTGTCCTTGACCTAAACAGTTCTCAAGACACCATACCATTAGTACGTATGTGAAGGTAATGTCATCATCGCTAGGCGTATAGTTGTATGCGCTCTTAGAATGCTTGATGATTTCACGAAGAATGAAAAGACTAGAAAGGCCATCAGATACATCAACATCAAGTTTGAACATTGCCGTTCCGTTTTGATTTGCAATTCTCATGAAGTCTGGTAGGAATGCTTGGGCTAGTTGCTTGATGAGCATGGCTCGAACTAAAGTAAGTTCGTCTTGGGACGATGTTTCTCCTCCACCACCATTATGCCCTCCGTTATTATTTGGGAACAGTTGTTCCTTGGCGGTTGTAAACGCGTTTGAACCAATCAGTGTTGGGAATACTGCTTCAATCACTTCAAAGTCATGCCCCGAACCTGCGCTATATGCTACGGCTGGGTCAACGGCTGGATGCTTGTACTCGTTTGGTACGAGAGCATGATTTTCATTCTTTTTCATCAAAGAACATGCTGACATAATACGTTGAAGGCGCTCAAGTGCATCTTGCGTTGCAGGGTCGTTGTCAAGGCCTTGCATTTGAGCAAATAGCGCATTCAAACGCATAGCGTAATCCGCAACCTTGGGCATAGCCAAATCTTCTGGAACGGATTCTGCTACTTCACGAAGTTGCTCGTAAGATAGTGCAAAGCGACGATTACGACCAATAGAAGTGTCATAGTATGTAATGTCGATTTCTGCTTCCTCATCAATACGGAAATGGCTACTGATTTTCGGTGAAAGGAATTCGTTCGGGTCATAACTGCTACCGTTAAGTCCTGTGATGTGGTCCTTGTACTTAGCAAGCATTTCCATCATGGAGAATACCATCGGCTCAGGCCATCCAATAGGGAGTGGATGGATTCCGGGAAGGTCGATTTCGTATAGAACTGGGGTATTCGTTACCACAGTAATCAATGCTCGGTCATAGTCAAGAGGTGCAAGAGGTGTAATGTTGTTGTTGTTTTGGTAATCAACAATTGCTTGAATCAATGGAGCGCGTTGATTGGCGGCGCGACCTGCGGGTAGTGTTCCTCCCATATTGGTTAGAATGTTGCGAAGGTCGTTAACTGAATAGTTTCTCCTTGTACTTCCGGGTTGCGTTGCGTCTAATTCTGCGGCGCTGTATGGGCCAAGTTGAGGTGGTCGCATCATTTCTCCCGTTTGACGATATCGTGCCGCACCTTCTGGGCGGGTGTAAGAAAATTGCCGATTGTTTACTGCGCCCTGTGAGTTACGAACATACATTTCCTCACGAGCCGCACGTGACATAGCAAACAAACGTCGAGCGGCTTCAACATAGATTTCCGCGTTATGCGGCGTTTGGCCCATAAAGTCGCGTTGTTCTTGTACGGTAAACAAAGCACGGAGTAGTCCGGGAATGTCGAAATTACGCAAGCGGTCCCCAATAAACTGCCATGAAAACGGTGTTGTACCGGGTCCTATTGCAAACTGTTGATGAAGCGGGTATACGAGGAATGAGCCTCCGCCTTCTGCATCGGAATAATCGGGGAGAACGCGAGCGCCGTTGACGTAAGATGGTGGTGAACCTCCTTCTCGAAGTAGGCGTTCTGCGCGTGGAATGTAAGTTCCGCGATTGCTACGCAACCCACGAAGGCGACGACTGTGTTGGAACGCGTTTCGTTCTTGGTCTGCGGCGGGGAGGATTACATATCGCATATGCGGTACAAGGAATACTGGATGAACCATCAAAGCCATTTCTCGGCCGTAATAGAAATCCTTCGGGTCAGTTGCTACACGTTCAAGCATGTAGCGAACCTGCTGACTGATTTCGCGTTCGCGCGAGGCTCGACTTGCACGGGAAACGTTGTCTGCCATATCGCGTTGAAGACTTGGAACCACTTCTTGTTGAAGGTGTTTGATGAATTGCGCGGCAGATGCTTCCGCTACTAGATATGGACTAAGTACTGTATGGCAGAAACGGAAGAACAATTCTTGGCTTGTTTGATATCGAGATGGAAGACGATGGTTGTCGAAGAATTGGTCGTTATTACTCATGCTGTAAGTGGTGCGGAATGGATTTTCTGGGCTTCCATCACCATGCGTTTCAGTCATTGGGTAAATCGAATATCCTTCTTCTGCAAAGTATTCTCTTAGACGACGGTCCACATCTGCACTGAAAATTTCTTCTTTTCCTGCGACGATTTGCGCAGGTGAAGCAATACGGTCTATTGGATTGTTACGAACTGTACCGGGGCCTGCATCTTCTGGGTCAACAATACGACTTCGCATAAGGGCAATTGCGGCCGCGTTACTTCGGCCACTAGAACTTATGCGTGGTGTGTTAGTCGCAGAAATCAGATTACAAACGGCGTTGAAAAGTCCATATTGTTGAATCATGTCATTAACCATGTGTGGTGTAATGTTTTCTGGTAAAAGTTCTGGGTAGTTGTTTCCACGTTGGTCAACAACTGGTGCATAGAAATCCACAAATTCGTGCGGCATAGCAGGGTTACTGTGGATATTGGAACCGGGTATAACATTGAAATTCCCTCCTTGTTGCACTTCTTGAAGTCCAACAACGCGACCATGTTGGTCTTGAATCGTAAAGTTGGCGTCGGGCATTCCTTCTTCCCTAAGACGCCCTCGGACCACTTCATACACTTCAAGGAATGAGGGGACGGGTGCGGGGATGTTTAGTGGAATCATGTAGTTCGCCTCAGAAGCCGGTAGCAGGGTCTAGGATTAGGAGTTGCCGGCCGACTTCGTCAGTTGAATACATGTAGTTCTGCGGAGGTGCCGGAAGAGTACTAAAACGTGTCTTCGTGTAATCTTTGATACGTGCTTGGTCGTTATTGATGTTATACTTGACTTGGTTGGGGAAGCCTAACGGAGAAGACCCGGTTTGCTTTGCTAACATGAACGGGACAGCAAGGACGCCGCCAACAATAGCGCCACGTTTTGCACTTTCAGCACGGGGAAGTTTTGGTTTGAATCCCATTTGGTAGGAGAACAGTTCGCGGTCAATGATTGTCAGTACACCGGACATTCCTGCAATAACACCACTACCTACTAAAACAACTAGCAAATCCCTTTTGTTTAGGGTTTTCAATCGGTCAATAACGTTCATGCTTTCTTCCCCCTAGACTTGCCAATTTTGCGTTGTAGTTTGTCGTAGTACGCGCCTCGGTACTTTTTGGGGATAATAAAGCGGGTTGGGAGGCTTTTGGTGGAGTTAAAGACGGGCATACCGTATTCATCACCGAACTTGGCCCATGCATCCTGAAGTTGCTTACTACCCTTCATCAGACCGATGGTGCGGACGTTCTTGCCGTCAACATTAGTGTTGACTGCGCGGAAGTGTGTAGTTGGTAGGCGAATAAGCCATGGAACTTCGGTGCCGAGTTCCTTGTGCTTGCCGGTATGGACAAAGACACCACCATAGGATTCTTTTGGTGGTACTAGTTTGGTCAGGCCAAGCGTACGCTCGCCTTGTGTTTTTCCTAGTTTGCGTTCTTCGTCAGTGAGTTTCTTGGAGAATGTAACTTGCGTCCTTGGTAGTAGTTGTACGTATAGGAACTTACCGCGACCAAGAGAAACTTCTCCGCCATACCCGGGGTTTGCTACTGCGGCAGGTGGATTGGTTCTTGCAGGTGCGGCATCAGAATATCGTCCACCTCCGGGGTCCATATCGCGACCGCGTTCTGGTCGTGGCGGACGACCACCACTACGACCGCCACCGCCACCGCCACGGCGTCCGCTACCTCGGCCTTGAGTGCGGTTTTCACTATCGCGTCGCTTTTCATCGAGGATGCGTTGTGAACCACGGCGTTGTCTGTCGTCTTGAGTATCTGCAAAGTCCGCTTGTCGAGTCATTGCTTGGAATTCCTCTTCGCTGATTTGCACCAATTGTTTGTCGCCTTTCTTCATCCAACGGCTGATTGGTGTTGCGTTTGTAGCAGATGTAACTTCTGTATATACGCCGTCTGGAATACGCTTCAAATCCAATTGTCCGTCTTTCTTTCGAGCGGCGGCAAGTGCTTCGTTGAATAGCATGTAATGTTGTTCTGGTGGACTGTTCTTGTTTGGCTTGAAGATTACAAGCAATGGTTGGTGGCCCGCGTATTCTGGACTGGATGGGTCAAACATACCTGCATAGCCCACTTCAGGTTTGTAGTTGAATGGAGGCTTGAACAGGATGTCAAGGTTGGTTCGCATACTACGGATATCCCCGTTCTCAAAGGAAGAAATGATAGCAAGCATCATTTCGAATGCGCCCATTGGGTCGTGATTGTTATTGGTAGTGCGGAAGGCATAATTACGGCCTTGAGCCAAGGTCATACGACGCATTTCTTCAACTACGGCTACTTCTTCTTGTGTTGGTGGAACATAGCGAGTCATTACTGCTTGGTGAATCTGCGCGTTTTCATGTTGTCGGACACGAGGAAGTTCATAGTAATTGTATGATTGAATACGGAGGCTACGGATAATGTCAACGATTAGTTTGTACATGCGGTCGAATCGTGTGGTAGCAATGTCAAGGTTTTGGTGGAATCGGAAGCCATTGGTAAGAAGTCGACGGACAATACCTGCTTTTGCCATCGTATCTGCTTGCGTATTTCCTTCGCAACGGCGAAGAAGTTGTGAATGGTCGCGGTCAAGGTCCAATGATTTGACAAAGTGGAATGCAATTGCTCGGTCTTCGATAGAAACTGCGGCGTTAAGTTCTGCACCAACGTCTGCATCGGTCATGTTGTCAATGTATTGTTGCCATGTTTTTGCGTCAACTAACTTGACAAGGTGCGTTCCACGGAAATCGGCGGCACGGACACCCAAGCGTTCAAGTGCGCGGTTGAATGGCGAAAGAAGGCCTCCACGTTCACTTCCTCGGACTAAGCGAAGTGCCTGCCATGGTGTTCCTGCAACGGCGGTAATGATTCCTTCGCCGGGGGTAACCGGGTTTACGAACGTCACTTCACCTGCATCAATATCAGTATCATCAAGTACAACATCGGTGTCTAAATTCATTTGAACATCCTCATCATATATGGTTGTCCCCGCTTCTGCTACAAATGGGTCATCGAGATGGTCGGGATTACCTCGAACCATTTTTGTTGCGGATTGACCGTTGTGCATAGCGCGGAGAATAGTAGTACCGGTTGATGGGTTAGATTTGACAGTATAGTTTGCCGTAGTGAAAGACTCCCCTGTTGGAGTTGTAAATCGTTGGGGTTTGTTCATCATGTCAATCACCGAAATTGTTCATTGTACCTTATTCTTTTGCAACGGTACCATACCCAAAGGCATACGCCGTTGTTCCGACCAGTAGGAAGGTGGCTAAAACACCTCCGATGACAAGTCGTATTGTCCTCTTTGGTCCCGGGTTAACAATATAGGTCGCTCCTAAATTGCTACTGAATTCCTTGGATAGTTTTGAAATTCGTTGTTCGTTTTCCATTTTTGCTTTTTCTAGTTTAGCGTGGTTGCCTTGGTATAAAGCCACGGTTAGTTGCATATTCTGGTTACGAAGAAGGGTTGCTTCTTCTGGTGATAGTTTTCCTTTGGATTCCGCGGTAGCCAAGTTTTTGGCTAGGGCGTCTGCGATTTTGGATTGGGGGTCGTCTGTATTTGTCGGAATCAAGTTTCCGAGGCCCCTAGCCCTGTGACTAGGGGCTCCGACGAAAGGGCGACGACCACCTCCTTGTCTATACGAACCAAGATATGAACCGGGAATATCACCAAACCCGTAGGTCTTTGTTGTGGGTCGTCGCGGTGTCATGAATTGACCACCGGATAGGTTATCTTTGAATTGAATTGATTCGATTACTCGCTTTAGATTGGCCAACTGTACATCGATTACGTTTACTTTTTGTTGGCGTAGGGCTTTGTTGTAAGATGCGCTATCTGATTTGAGTTGGTTAAGAAGACGGAATGCTTCTGCACTAGCGTTCATTGCTACTTGCTTTTCTCCGGGGGTAAGTTTGTCTTCCACGATTTTCAGTTGCGAAATCAATGTGTTTCGCTCCGCAAGTTTCTTTTCGATTAAGTTTTGAAGCGATTTTTCCATTGTGAAGTTTGCATACGCTGTGAATCGTTGGTCTAATACTCCGAAGACTTGGTCAAGATGTGCCATATGTGCTTGCGCGCTTTGTGTACTGCTATTCATCATGAACGCTTGGTTTACGCCCAATAGAATGTCTTCAAGTTCGTAATCGAGTTTTGTTTTTTCTGTTGTAGGTAATGTAGCAATTTGCGCGGCGTATACGTTAGTAAATCGCTCCAATCCTCGCTTTGCTTTTGAAAGGACTTGAACCCAAACAGGGTCATCCATTATGCTTACTTGTTGCACATGAACGCTACCTAGATTTGATTGCCTACGTTGTGATGCGACTTCGTTTACCAATAGTTCAATTCGAACTAGTGCATCTTTGAAATCCCGTGCAACTGCAACCATTGTAGCATCTGGGCGTGAAATGTACGAGTTGTGCTTATTCACTAAGGTATCAATTTCTTGTTGAACACTGTCAAGGGTTGAGGTTCCCTTGTACTTTGCTAATCCGCGGCTGTCAATAATTGCTTCGACCTCACCCGCAAAACGTTCTAATGCTGAGTTGTATACATCGCCTTGAATCATCGTTCTCACCTATCGGATACTGTTTGTACATATGAATATACTGTCATAGTAGAACCTCGTCAATTCCACTTGCTACTTTTGCTTGGCCTGCTTTCTTTCCCGCAGTGTACGCTTCACCGCCAAATTTAGCGGTAGTTTTGATAAATTTGCCTGTACCGTCTGCAAACTTAGCAACCATCCCGGGAATGCGAGGTCCTAGAATTACTAGCCCTCCAATGACTAATGCTGTAAAGGCTACCTTTCTAGCCCCCGACATAATTTCGTCTTTGAACTTCGTTCCAATATCTGCGGGGTTTGGTAGTTTAGGAAGTGAAATTCCGAGTTGGTCTGTTTGCACGGGCCTACGCTGAACCTGACCTAGATTCTGCGTCGCCCGTCCCGAAAACTTCGTTCTGACATAACGCGGCCCTTTTTCTTCGCAAGGTTGCTGTTATTGTAGGCAGAACCGAATTGCGGGGCTTGGACAACTCGGCGTTGTTGTACAGGGTTGGGGCGAACCGGTGCAGAACCTAACCAATCAAGGGAGGGGCCTGACAGGTCGTTCAACACACCATTGACGAGATAAAACTCGTCTAGTTTGCTTTTTTCTGATTGGTCGCGCATAGGTGCGCTACCAAGCGTGGTCATTCTATCTCCGGCATACGTGCCGCTTACGTCTTCTAAGATGTGGTTACTTCTGTTCATACCGCCCAGCCCTCCTAGGGGTGTTTTGCTTCCAACAGGTGCGCCTGTTGTTTTCCTCAACCAACTATCTGTTTTGTATGGTTTGCCCCATGGGTTGAGGAAATCTAGTAGCGCATTGCCGGAATCTGATTTTGCCGCCGCTTCAATTGCGGCTTCTTGTGGTATTTGATGGCGTTCACGGAACGCTTGGTTGCTAACATCAACTGCTTTGTCTGGTACTTGTCCTGCTGTGAGGAGCGTTTCTGTTGCCGTTTTTCCTCCTTCAAGTGCCGCCCGTTGTTCTCCGATTTCTGCGGCGATGTTCAGTTTTTGCTTGATATCGAACTTGTAAGAATTGCGAGATACCACATATAGGGGTGTAGTTTCCGTAATGGATATTTCAGTAAGTTTTCCTGCATCATCAAAATCAACAATAGGACCAACCCAGTCATTTCGGATTTCGACTACTGCGATTGAAAATGGATAAGAGAAGGTTTGCCCTCCTTCTTGAATGGTATAGTTTAGTGGGTTCTTTGGGTCTGCTCCATCTAATCCCGGTACTTTGTTACCGTCTTTGTCAACAATACCCATTGCAATATCTCGGAACCACTGTGCATCTAGTTCTGCACCAAACACTTCTTTCCATGCATTTTTGATGTTGCGTTCGACATTGGTTGAACCATACATCAAATCGGTATCGTCAAGTAAATCTTCGGTGGTAATGACGTTTACTAGTTTCAGTAAATCGTGATGCTTTGTTCCGGGTTTTACACCCGCACGCTTAAGCCAGTACAGGTCTTCGTATACATCGAACGCAATTTCGCTTTCTTTTGTAGTAAGTGCAAAAATGCCTCCTTGGCGGTATGTAGTAAGTGCTTGTCCAATAATCACCATCTTTGCACCGGGTCGGAATTCGCCTTCTTTCCAAAATATGTTAGTGATGTTGGGGTTTTTAGCGTATACTTCTTTTTCTTTATCGGTAACACTAATTCTTTGGTTATCTGCGAAGAATACTGAATTTGTCTTGCCTCGAATCATTGTACCAATTACATCGTCGTAAGTTGGTTCTCCTCGTAGGGTTTCACCATTGATTTCAATTTGTGCAACTTTGCCTCCTACGTATGGACGGCCAATCACAACATAACTTCCGTCATCCTTGGGATAACAGTGTGCAGTTTTCTTAAGGTCGAAACCACTGTAATGTTTCAAGTCTGGGTCATTCGATGCAAGTTGTCGTGGGAATCGAAAGTATATGGTGAACATACCTTTTGAGTTAAGGTCAGGGTTATGAGGTGGATGGCGTCCAAGGACCCACTTCTTGCGTTTATGGTCCCACCATTCCACGATAACTGCTAGACGACGAATGTCTTTGTTAGAATATTTACCGTCTGGGTCGGTACTTGGAATGTCCATCGACTTGTTGAGTTTGTACTTGAACGCGTACCCGGGGTTTAATTTGACGTCGATAACGCTTTTCTTCTTGTGTACAGCCCGGGTCTTTGCTTTAGATTTCTTGAATTCTTTTTGAGCGTACGTTGCTTTAATTAGAAACACTTTTTCTTTTGCTACACTAGTATCAACGTATTTCCAATTGGGGAAGACTTTACCTTCGTCGTGTTTTACCAATTGTCCTACGAATGCTATTGGTACACCTGCGCCAACTGAAAGGTTTGACTTTTCAAGTGCATTCCATCCTTTCTTCGTTGGGCTTAGTTCTTCGTATATATAGAACGATGAACGGAATGCATGAATTCCCGTCGAATAGTGCGCCCATGTAGGGCCTATCGGAGCAAAGGATGACCCTTTTCCAGTATAACCGTGTTTCTTGAAAGAAAGGTTTCCTCTATTGCCATCCCAATAGTCCTTTCCTGTTTCGGTTTTTCCTGATGCGCCTTTACGGGGTTCTGGGATTGGTACGAATCCTAGTGCATTGAATGAAGGACTAAACATTACCGGTGGTTCATTTGAAATGCTCATCGGGTACTGTTGGATGTGGGCTAATTCCTGTTGTGACAAGAATCCTGTCGAATAGCCTGATGGAATACTCTTGGATAGTATGATATGAAATCCTCGTAGGTCTGCTACGGGTGCGGTGAACTCGATAATGCCTTCCCCTGCTGTAATTGGTCGGATAAACAACAAGTGGTGTTTGTCCATCGTGTAAACACCCGAAAGATATGCACCTCCGTCGCCAAGTACTCTATACCTCAAAGTAAGGACTTCATCTTCTTTGAAACGAAGATTCTGGGTAATCCACTGGCCATTTTTGTAAAGTGGAATTTCTTTCCGACGGCCTTCGCGGAGAAGTCCGAGTTCGATAAGTCGAAGGTCATGCCCAGTTGGAGTCTGCGTAGCAAGGCTACCTAGACTTCCGAAGCGTCGATGGCTTCGGGACTTATGAGCATTCCTCGTGGCCCTGTTCATCGAGTCATCCTCTCCATCGCACTACGGGTGCGTGGGAAGAATCCTGCAAGTTGCTTTTCGGCGTTTGCCGATTGTTCTGCTATCTTGGTACGATTTGCTTCCGCTACACGCTGTTGTTCATAGAAGGCACGTTGCCTTGCAGTCAAAGTCCGAATATCTGGTGCGGATTTGGACATGCGGTTCTTCTGTACCGTAAGAATTCCAAGTTGGCGGGATTGGGCTTGTTGTTTTGCATTCAGTACGCGTGAAAAATACTTGCTTCGGTTTGCGGAGATTTCTTGCATGAACGCAATTTTTGCCTGTCCTGTGGATTTGAATTGTCCATTGGTAATCCTGTTGTTGATGTTTTGCACTAGTTCTTTGTATGCTAGCGTAGGTACACCTGCTTCATCGCTTGCTATTCGTTGAGCGTAGGTATTGAACTCTCGGGCATCATAGAAATACCGGCCACTACTGGATTGTGGTGTACGGGTAATTCGTTCATGGCGCGGAGGCGTGCTTCCGTATCCTGAAAAGTTTTCTTCATCAGCGTAAAGTTGTTGAATCAGCATTGCTTCTTCTTTTGCTAGTTGACCAAACAGCGCGGCGAGTTGGTTATCCTCATGTTGGGCTTGGGCCAATTCGTATTGGATATTTCGCATTTCTTGGGCAAGGCGTTCATCACGGCGAACTAGACCAAGGTTTGCTTGTCCGAAGCGGAAGCGCTTCTTGAGTTTCGACAGTTTTTTCTTGGTCTTCTTTTTCTTTTCTGCAACTTTGGCCTTGTTGACTCGGACTTTGGTCAGTTTCTTGGCAATCGCCGTTTTCTTAAGAGCCTTGACTTGCTTATTTTTGCTTAATGCTTTGTTAACGCGTTTTGCTTTCTGCTTTGTTTGGCTAGTAATACTGCGCTGTTCTTGCTTTCGTCGAAGTGCGTTTTGTTGTAGTCGCTTTTGTTCTGCGGCAAATGATTTACGTCGTGAAGTAAGTCTGCTCTTACTTGCGGCGCGTTGGTCCAAAGAACGGGCTTTGTTCGCACGGGTGTTGCGGCGAACAGAAGTAGTTGGCCTGCGACTGCGTGACATTCGCATGTCTGTTGAACGGGCTTTACGATTTCCTTTGGTTCTTGTTGGACCCATAGCACTACGGGCACGAGTGCGCATAGCCGAGCGTTGTTTCGCAACTGGGCGCGTCATTCTCCTTGTTGAGCGGCTAACCCTACGGAATTTTCTTCTGGGTTTTACGAGTGCGGTTTTGGGTTTGGGAAGTTTGGATATAGAAGCGCGTGGTGCGCGTGCTTGCTTAGATTGTTGAAGTCGATTCTTTTGAGCCGCCATTTTAGATTGGATGCTTCCTTTCTTTGGCGCTCGACGAGTAGGTCGTGGGCGTTGTGCCCTCGGTTTGATTTTGGCCGTGGCCGTGTATGGTACATTGAATGTACGGTATGGATTTTTCTGGTCGCGTACGTTTACAGGTGTTTGTGTAGTATATTGACGCAATTCTTTGATTTGGGCCATTTTGAGGGCCATTGCTTGTTTTGCAGACACAACATCAGTAATTCTTCGTCGATTGATGTCGCGCTGAATCATATTGATTTGCTTGTTTAGTTCTGCGATTGTATTTTCAATACGTTGCGCGTTTGCGGCTGTTTGAGTTCTGTTAATGATTGCAGGCATTTTATCCCTCCCGTGTAATTAGTGCTAGGGCAATTATCGCCCAAGGTAGTACTGCAAGTCCAGTAGCAATTTGCGGAGAATCCACATCAATATTACCAAGTGAGGGTGATAACATCTTCAACACTTCTTTCTTTGCTTGTTTCATTTGATGGTAAGTACTTTTTTCTTCAGCATCAAGGGCGGCCTTGCGTTCTTGTTCAAGGATACGCTTTTCCAGTTGCGCGTTTTCTTGATGTAGTGATTTGATTTTCTGTTGGTATGCCTTGTCGCGTGCTTGCGCTTGAAACCTACTACGGGTAACAATTCTAGGACGTCGATGCATCCTACGTACAGTGCGTTTCCAACGAGCCAAGGAATCACCCTCAGTTGTTAAGGGCTTTGTAAAGGACGTATCCACCTGCGCCATACATTGCAACATCTTTCAAGTTCTTGTTCTTGAAAGATGCATTCCCGGTCAGGGCCAAAACAGCACCGCCAAGCATGATTGCGTTGAGCAATCCTTGGGGTGTGTTTCCAATGGTTCCCAATCCGTATAGACCGCGGGTGTTAAGGTTTTCAAGACCTTGATTGAACTCGTGGTCATTTCCGAACCCGTTCATTCGGCCAAGACCGCCGAACATAATTGGTTCTTGCATTCTGTTGCTTAGGTTTAGGTTGAGATTGTCGCCGTACATAGCACTACGACCAGTGGCCGTGGCGCTACGAGGCATTAGACCTCGACGCTTCGCTTCTTTTGTACTCATTTGTGCCATATTAATTGCCTCACTTTGTTCTAAAATCCCACAACGCTTTGATACCTACGCCAAGTAGGGCTCCCACACCTAGCATCATCATCGTTTCTCTATTATTTGCGATGCGACCAAGTGGGTTGCGCAGTGGAGAAGGAAGACCGGGCATACCTGCAAGTCCGTGCATTTTCAGGTTGCTTGGGTCGTTCATTATATTCATGGCAGACTGGTCGGTTCTCATGTTTGCCATATCGGTGTTTCCTAGTGTTTGCATTTCTTTGGCCTCCTTTTCAAGTGCGCCATCTATTACTGGGATGAATCCATCATCCATGTCGTCTTCTTCAGTTCCTCCCATCCAAACCATTTCATCTTCTCCTGATGTTGTTTAATAGGCGTGTATACGGGTGTCGATACCCGCTACCTAGATTTGCCGAGGGCCCACTACCTAATGAACTCATTCCTCCCGCAATTTGTGTACGATGGATTGGGTCGCGGGTAGTATTTGGGTCTGCGATAAGGGGATAGACCTTGCTTACTGGTACTGATTGGTTAAGTTTGAAGTTGGGGAAAATTAATTCTGCAACAATCCATTTGTTGCCGTACTGTCGTGTCGGCGCCATGGTTTTCGTGGTTAACATAACGTGATTGAATACCCCGTCTTTATTTGAATCAACAATGATAGCACCAACAGGATAACCAAGTGAACCTAACATTGACGCGGCTACGATTACGAAATCGTCACAATCTGCGGCTGATTGTCCTGCTTGAACGTCTTTGAGAATGCGACGGGCCGTCATGAAATATTCGACCATGAAGGGGTCTTTACGGTACACGACGTTGTTTTGTACCCACTTTACAATTGCACGGATTTCTCCTAGTTCATCGTGTGGTCGTACTCCTGCGCGGTTAACAATTTCCACTGCTTTTTGTCTGACAAACCTATCTCGTATACCGTCTTCTATCAGTTGTCGGAGGTATTCCACTACGGTATCAAACCGTTCTGTCATGGAAGTTCCGGGCTTGAACTTTACCCGTAGGATTTGCTCGCCCATGCTTGTGGGATGAGGGACTTTGACTTAACATCTTTGCTACTCGATAGGGGCAATTTCGATGAGTACTTTTGCTTCACTTCCTTGTGCGGCTATCTTCTTTTCTATTACTAAATGTGCGATTTGAGAATCATTTTTGTAAACGATTCCTTCCATTGCATCTGCTATTCCTTTGTACAGGTTGTCTACGTCTGGCTTCTTTGTTGACCATGTTTCTTCCGGTGGATTTCGTTTTCTATGTGCTGATTTTGGAAGAGGCATAATGAATTTCAACCATACTCTTACTGGGCCTTCATAAGGAAATATATCGTCGGATTCCTTTACTGCCTTGCGGGTGTATTGCTCGACTACGCGTTTCCATTCCTTTGACTTTGGTGGGTCATATGCACGGGCAAAGCCTCCACGAGTTGAAAGTCGTGGTCTGCCTTGCGCTACTGGTTCTTCATTGATGATGAAGCGGAGTATCCAATCACCGCCTGCGCTTCAAGGAAGGTCGGTTGTTTCGTGTCAGTTTTGGTGTTGCAGGTTCTGGTTTTGGTTCTTCCATCCAAGAATCTTCAATTTCACTTTCTTCGTCAGTGTCCGTAAAGTACTCATAATCTTCGTCATCTTCATCGTCCTCGTCGTCCTCGTCGTTTTCTTCAAAACCAAAATCTTCCATGGGTTCTGGTTCCCACCATTCTTCGGGTTCTTCGATTTCCCTTGGTTCGTCTGTAATAGTAATGTTGCTCATAATGTCTTGTGTGGTTATTGGTGTAGTATTTGGTTGTGTGCTTTTTTGGATGAAGCCCATGATTTGTTCTGCCGCATCCATCAATTGCTTCCAATCGATTCTTTTTGCTTGTTGAATGTAATCATCCACATCAACGCTTCTCATGTTGTCAAGTACAGAATTTAACCCGGCTTTATTTTCCTTGAGTTTTTCAACTACTTCTGCAACTGGTTCTAAATCAAGGTCGCGTAAGTCAACACCAACTTTTTGGAATAGTCCTTTTGCTTCATCCAAATCTGATGTGAAGGCTGTGACCTTTGCGTTGGCTTCTTCGAGAACTTCTTCCAGCCTGTCCATTTCATTATTGATGTTTTCCAAGTGTTGTAGGGATTCACTACTTTTGGTGTCCAACTGAATAGTCATGTATGCGATTACCGAGTTGATTGACCCATTCATTACTGCAAGAGCAACAATAGCAGAAAACAGAAGTTCCTGACCTAAGACCCCTGCCATTAGATATCCTACGATAGTAGCAGGTGCAAGAAAGAGAACTAGGTATAGCCAAGTAGGCCATTTACGTTCCTCGCGCTTTGCCTTTTCCACTTCGTAATCAAGGTTAGAAGGAACGAGGCTTCTCATTCAATCACCTCACTGGCCGGCCATTGCCGCAAGTACCTTACGACATAAGGTTTGAACTTCGTACTTTTGTAAGAAGGTTAGGTCATGAACGAGTCCTCCGGTGTCCTCGAAGGGTTTGATTTTCGCAATCAGTTCCTCGTAGGAATGAGTAGCAAAGATGTTTGCAAAGACAGGATTCTTCTTCAGTTCGCTGATGATGAACTGAATGACAAGGTTCTCGTCGCGTCCTCCTTCGATTTCTTCAAGTGCTTGTCGAAGGCCTAGTCCGATATCTCGTACACTGTCAATGAGAAGTACACGTTCAACCATTAGTTCCATCTTCTTTTGTGGGAGTAGTTTGGGGTTTTCGTTCATCACGATTTCAACTGCTCGCTCGACGCGTTCTTGAAGTGCTTTCAATCGCTTGGGGTCTTGAAGTTCTTGTTGTTTGCCGGGAATTTGAGAAAAGGCGTTTATCAGTTCTCGGGCGTATTCGTCCTCGCTTGGTTCTTCAAAGGAAGGTTCTGGTTCAACTGCGCCCTCCGAGAAAAACCCCGGAAGTTCTTCATCGTCGTCATCTGGCATTTGAAGAGGTTGTTGCACCATCTGTTGTTGCATTTGCTGTTGTTGAATCATTTGTTGTTCCATCATTTGTTGCTGTTGCAACTGTTGAGCGTATGGGTCATACGATGGTACATCATACCCTGCGGGGACTGGAGGTTTTCTTAGACCGGATGCCGCATTAGCGGCGGCGGTTAACAAATCGCTGTTAAGTAACTTACTTGCTACTCGCTCGACTGCACCACCTTCATTGTTACCCATGAGTTGGTCAACCATCTTTTCCTTGAAGATGCCCTTCATCTCGGAATCAAAAAATCCGTCGTTGTCCGACTTCTTCATCATGTCACGCATGAAAGCCATTTGTTGGGTCATGAATTGTTGGTCCCGAGCCATCTGCTCTCGACGGTTTTCCATTTCTCGCTGTTGGTCAAGGCGACGTTGTTCCATCTGTTGGTATGTTTGGAACTTCATTGCTTCAAGTTGTAGTGCCTGTTGTTGGGCCATGAAATTCATCATCGCGAATACAGACGAAGATGTTGAATCGCCGCTTTGAGGCATTGGCATTGGTTCTGGAACACGAACAGGTGCGCGCATCATTTCTTCGACCATGCGCCCCGGTCCTTGTGTTGCACCGTTGGTGCTATGAGAAAGCGGGTCGTGTGTCGCTTGCATTGTACTTCCCGGCATTGTAAATGCGGCTCGGGCGTCAAGGCCTCTTGCACTTAACCATGCGGCATAGTATTTCTTGATGGTCTTTGTATCTGCTCCGATGCGGTCGGAAATTTCATCAAATGCTGGATTTGATTGTCCTCCGCTGTAATACGGTGTACCATCATACCAGTCGTCGTCTTGAAAGACTTCGTCTAGTAATTGTTTGCGTTCAGTTGGTTTCATACCGTCCCAAACAGGGTCGCCAGTATTTTCGTAATTTTCGTCTTCTTCGGCCATATTGTTCACTCCAATGGATTGCCGTCCACATCACAGGCGACGGCGTTGCCTGTTTCATCATAGTAGTAGTATCCGTCTTCGTCTTCGTATATTTCGAAATCGTCTTCGTCGTCTTCTTCGTAAGTGGAAGTTACGTCCATCACATCTTCTTTTACCCTACGAAAGAAGTTAAGTCCTCCTGCAAATGCTTTGGAACCTAACATCATTCCCAATTCTCCCATCGATTCTTTGAGTACGTCTTCTGGTGTTCGTTCTTTTGATGGAATTTCAATTTTAACACCATGTTCCATTAGTACTGCCGCGCACATTGCAATGTTCCTTCGGAACGCATCAATGCTATCTACGGAGTATGTATCTGGATTTGCAATCAGTTTTGCCCATTGTTGCATGTTAGAATCGCGAAGGTCCTTGAGTTTCATATCAAGGTTCTTTTTGGCAAAGTCGATATCGACGTTCCCATCTTCATCAATGTCAAAGGTTTCGGGCAATCAAAGCACCTCAAGCGTATGGATTGTCGTCTGTCTTTTCCGTTGGCTTGTCTTCTGCCTCGGGTGTTTTAGATTCGGGTGCTTCTTTCTCTTTGGGTTCTTCCAAAGGTTCGCCGTACGGGTCATCTTCTTCGTCGTCGTCCCATAGGTAATCATCATCATCGAGGTCAAGGTCAGTCGCTAGTTGTGCTACTGCAAGACCCCAGACTTGGTTAATTGTAGTAGCATCTGCCCATGTGATTTCCTTAACGCAATCCCAATTGTATAGCGTTAGTCCAGAATCGTTCTTAACGAACAAACCGAAGTCATGAAGGAGAATCGTCGGAGCGACATATTCTTTGTTTTGTCCATCTTTGTCAAGCACAGTTACGTTGGATGCAATTGTCTGCATGTCCTCAACGAAACTTCGGGTCGGACTTAAGGAATGTCAAAGACAGTTTTTCGCAATTTGTTAAACAAAAACAAGAAATCGTGTTTTATGGTAATTGATAAATACGAGATAGAACGTAGCACTGCATGATGAAAGAAGAGGATTTCAAATCTCGATACGAGAAAGATTCGGCGCGTGTAAAAGCAAAAAGGGAATCGAAGATTCGTGAAATATTCTATGCGGAGAAAGTGGAAATTGAGAAAGGAAAGCGACTTCACATTGCTTTGCCAGAAAGTACCCAACAAGTAATCAAAGACATTCGTGAATTACACACGATTGATTCATGGAAGTATGTTCCCGACATTGTAGTTGACGCATTGTTTTCCGAACAGATGCAACTTAACGATGAAGACCCGCTAGACCCTACACATGTTTTGAAGGATAGGGAGATTGTTCGTATTGCTCTTGATGTACTTCGTCTATACTTACTTGGTTGTGACAGTTACAACCGTAGGTTGATGAGGAAAATTATGACGATGGATGGTAAGGAACTACTACCAACGCAGATTGCAATGAACGTTGAAAGTGGTGCTAAGTACTCCATTGCTTTCGAAACGCTACTAGAATTGCGCGATGAATACGAAGAAGACTTAGTGGAAGAAAAGAAAGTCGCACTAGACGACGATAAGTTTGATTTCAGTGGACTAGACTTCCTAGACGAAGACTAATCACAGATGTAGTTCGCAAACAGCAAGCGTATAGCGTTCACCGTTCATACGCATACGACGATGTTCTGCCTCGACAAATTCTTCGGCGCTATCTTCATCGAAGAAGGTAGCAACAACACCTAACGGATGATACGCAGTAGTAGGTTCGGAAATGAACTGAACCTTTGCATCATCGGGTATACCATCGGAAAGAATTGCATCAGTAAGGTCGTCGTCTGTTTCTGTATTGTACTTGACCTTGCGATTAAGTCGAGGACAACTACTTTTCTCGCACCAGACTGGAAGACGTTCTGGGGAATATACAATGAAGATTGACGAAGCCTTTGAAATGTCATTGGCTTTGTATTCGTTAAGTTCACCTTCAAGTCTGGAATTTTCTTTCTGAAGTGTTTCGATGGTAACGCTCATTGCGTTGATAACTGCATCCATGCAGTTCACCTCAACCTTCGTAACTACCAGATGAAGTGACGATTGCCTCTAGTTTGCTAAGTGGTAGCATGATTTCAACACCGGGGATTGGATTGCGAAGAACCAATCTGTTCTTACTGCGGTATTGGTTTCGCAAAACCGCAATGCGATGTTCGTCGTCTAGTACCATGTCTTGAACAAGGAAACTACCTTGGTAGTTCTTTGCCCACCATTGGCGTGTGATGCAGAATGCAGTTTGATTGCGTTCATTTACTAAAACTGCATCGGGATGTGGTCCGACCCAAAGTTGCCATCCATCTTCGGGTTTGCAACTGTAATCAAGTGGGCGTGTTGCCGCGGCCAGTTTAATCAACATAGAAGAATACTGCCCTCGGTCTGCGGGGGTAATGTTTTTCTTTTGTAGGATTCGATAACACTGTCCGAACTTCTGAAGATTTTGTGCAAGTGCTTCTTCTTTTGTAAGTGTTGGTGTATCAGTAGGTTCTTCTGATGAAGGTTCCTCTTTTGGGACTTCTTCATTCTCCGAAACTTCGTTAGATGTTTCAACAAGTTCTTCGCCGTCATGGACGCCGTCGTTATCAGCGTCTGGTGAATAAGTTCCTTCTTTGTATTTAGCCCACAGGTCACTTAGTTGACCTTGCGGGATACCTTTGTGCAATTTCCGAAATTCGTTGTATGACAGTGTGGCCATGATACTACCGACTATGCAAGTAGGTCTTATTCATTTCCATCGTCAAAGTATGGTGCATATGCTTTAGTTACGCGTCCTAAAGCAGGTCGAGAACGCCCTGTTACTTTGGAAATTTTTACAGTTGTTAGTGGATAACCTGCCGTCCTACATGTAAGTAGCAACCATGCAAGTGCTTTGATTCCATCATCCCCCACTACTAATCTTGGTTCAGTATCTAAGAAAAAATCTACTGCTTGTTCTATGATTTCATTTGGTATTTCCAACGCACTACCATATACTCGCATCCATGTTACGATTGGCCCATTTTCTTCGCCGGACACTAGGCGAATGCCTTCTTGGACTCGGGGATTGATTTTGTTTGGGTCTTCAGCCAATGCTCGAATTGCTTTGTTGTCGATGAGATATTTCCTTTCCTTTACAAGATGGATAAGAATGCTTGTCAATATCATTTCTTTACGGTATGTCCGTGGTGGATAGAATTCTCGGTCTGCTAATGATTGATGTGTTTGTAAAATTTGATAGTATTCTTGTCTTACTAAGGAACCCAATACTTGGGCTTCTTGTACGGAACTTGAATCCAACATTTCACTAACTTGCTTTAGTGCGGTCTTTGCGCCTTCTTCTTTACGCTTATCTGCGTCCCATTCGGTTAGAATATCTGGTGTGCCTGCTTCAGTTGCACCTTCTTCGTCATCGGCAATTTCGCTATCGTCGTCAGTATCGCCTTCTTCGATAGCCATTGCATCTTCTTCCTCTTCTTCTTTTATCCCTAGTACTGCATTACAAACAGCACAGGATACTTCACCAGTAGTATTACTAACAGTTACAACATTATTCAATGCGCCACATTGGTCGTCTGGCAGTTCGACCTTACATTCAAATGATTCAGGTAAGTTGATTTCTGATGTTGGTGATACCATTGTACATCACTCCGTTGATGAATAGGACAGGTGTTATTCCCGAGCCGGTTAGTCCCCACAATAGGGAACGGGCTGTCGAGTCAGAAGTGGTATCATAGAAGTCGTACTCTATGTCCAAATCATTAAGCAAGGTTTTGGCTTGAGCGACTTGCCGCTTCCATTCTTCCCCGAACAGAACATACACGTCCATGGTCACCGGAGGCATCGCTCGTACAATACGCTTATGCTCCACTTGTAGTCTGGTCACACCATGGACGAAGAAACATCAGCGTTCGGTGGGCTTCCAAAATTAGTTTCGCATCAGGACTTAACCGACATTCGAGTATTGCTTCAACAGACACAAGTTGACTTACTAAGTAGTATCGAATCACTGAAGTCGCGGGTTGCTTTTCTTGAAGAGAAGTTGCGAGAGGTCGAATCTTCATCAAAAACGGAAGAACCAATTCACAACGTATTCGATGTAGTAAGTCGCGAAGAACTTGGTATTGATGAAAAGGAAGAACCTGAAATCGATTACAAAGATGAAGAAATTCGTATAATTGAAAATGGCTTCGTTGCCCCGCCACCTGATGATAACAAACCTGAAGGACCTGAAAAGTGGGCAGATAATGTGATTGCTGAAATCCGAGAATCCGGTGGAAGTTTGAGTTTGTACTGGAAACGCAGGGGTCATGTCCCGGACGACATTACTGAAACGCAGAAGGTTGCAGTTAAGAAGCGACTTGAAGAAGAAGGGGTAAGTATGTACAAAATCAATACCTTCCGCCACTTTTACTACATTGGTAAAGAAGAAGAGGGAGAAGAAAAATATGCCGCATACTCCGAGTAAGTTGGCTTACATTATACAACGCGGTGTACTTGACATCGAATTAGTCGCTGAAAGTAAGCACAATTGGGTCATTGTAGCAGAAGCCCGTGTTGATAGCGGAGCATCGATGTCGTCAATTGATGTTGGTTTCATTGATGTTCTTAGATTGGAACCGCATTCATCCGTTACTGTCAATTCTGCATCAGGTAAGAAGAAGAGGGATATTGTTTCTGTCGGTTTCTATTGGGATAGTGAATACTATGAAATGGATTTCAATGTAGCAGATAGAGAATCATTACCTACACCTATACTTCTTGGAAGGGACTGGTTAGGAACTGAATAACTACACTACACTACTACAACAACTACACTATACACAACAACACATCATCACACAACAAAATGTCCCTTTCTTTTCCAAACGATACCCACGTGTGCAAGAACAATCTATTCTGGGTCCTAACTGGGTCCAAACTATACAATATCATGGTATTTTTTGCAATCTGGGTCCTAACTGGGTCCAATCTGGGTCCCAAACTAGAGTTAGGACCCAAACCCGCATTTTGGGGGTTTTCTGGGTCCTAAGTGGGTCCCAAAAAATATTGCACCTTTTCGGTGCAACGTTTACGGTTTTGAAAACTGGGTCCTAAGTAGATTTTTGGACCCAGCAATCAGAAATGCCGATATGGGGGTATCCCGATTTATTATCAAAGGGACAGTCAAAATTATAAGCCGAGTGTAATACCGTCTGTTTCCCCACGGTGAGCAAGATGGACACGGCTACTCTCGATGAAGGTTTGTCAAATCTTCATTCCATTTGGGAGAAGCGAGATGCAGTAGACATAATGGTACAATGGGCAAAGTCAGACCCAGCCATTCTTTCATATTTACGGGAACAGATACCGAAGGAAAACACTTCCCGTTCACCGCGCCGCCGCATAAATGAAATTGCAAATTCAATCGAATCACAATTCACCAACATTGGTTGCATGACTTACAAAGAAGCAAAGCGACTTGGTTGGATTCGTAAAAACGACAGGTCACGGGATTTTGTCCGACTGATGAATAAAATTCCATCTGCAATCAAGTTCGATGGCCCACACCGCGATGGTTCTCGCAATTTCTATTACCACGAAAGTCAAGACCCATCACAATGGGCGGCAGTTCCAGAAGCGGGACCAATCAGTATCTTTGTCGATGGACTAACCGCCGCCGAAGCATTCCTTGACCGATTTGCCATTGGAGTTTCGGTTCATTGGAAGAACATCGTTACCACGGAGAAGAAATCCTTCATTACCGACAAAGGCACGTTTGCCAATGTCAATCTCATGCTCGCTGACTGGAACAATCGCTTCCTGCGTCCACTGATGCTAAGGAACGGATGGATTGGTCAAGCGAATCTATACAAGAAAATTAACGAAGAGGAATAAACATGGTAGTAGGAATAGATAGAGCAACACGCGCACAACAAGTAAGGAACTCGGTTAACGCATGGTTCATGTGGCACACCGGGCGTCTTCCCGGTATTACACGGCAATGGTTAGATGACCGCGCTGAAAGTGCAAAGAACAGATATATCGAGTCAGGTCGGTTTGAAGAAGAACGACGCTTCTGGACTTTGTACTCACTGAACACACAAATCGAACGTGATGACCGTCTGGGTTTAACGCCAGTCGTTACGCTTGATGCCGCAATACTCGCAGAAGGAGAACACATCCCGCCTTTCCATCCAGAAGGCTTTGTGTCGGAAAATTTCTGCGTGCCCGGTGAAGAAATCCCATTATTCCAAACGGTGGAGGAACTACTGTTGTCATACAGACAACTACCAAATTTCCTCATGTATTACTACGAACTCGTCATGGAACAAATCGAAGAAGTACAACGAGGATACCTTGGCCAAGTCAATTTTGAATTTTCTTCGTCAATTGACAATGTTCACTTTGAACCACCCGAGTATCACGTTAGCGGACCGCTATACCCCGAAGAAACAGTATCGGAATTGCGACAATCTAACGACGTCGGAATGCTAAAGCGACTAAGAGCGCAGGTAATCTTTACAGGAAGCACCAACAACGCAGTTATGCTTGGCGCATACAAATGTTCGGGAACACCGACCAATCCCTGTGGCGCAGTTACTTATGTACAACAGGACCCATATAGCGATAGTGAACTGACGCCATCAGCGTGTGTTGCCGACGATGAAGTAGGAGGATGTGGACGAAAGAAGGGCGAAATTCATTTTACATTACTCAACAAACCCGACACCCGACACATTACCTATCAAATGGTTCAAGTCCAAGATATGGATTCCGACGATGGTTCTCCAAAGACCATAAATGTCGAATTGCGCAGTTCGCTATGTGGTGAAGTTATTGATGGTGGTTTCGTAGTTCTTGACGGTATTCTGATGAGCCGACCCATTGGCCGTGGAAAGAAGACTCGGGAACCATACTTCTTCTGCACATCTATTATTGAAAACGGCAAAGAACGCAATGTGATTGTTACAGATGAAGAGGAAACTGTCATTCGACAATGGGTACACGCTCGCGATGCAGAACAAATCCTTTCGGACTTAGCATCCAATTTCGCACCTATCATCCACGGACACAATACAATCAAGAAAGCCATCATCATTCAAGCAGTAGGTGGCCTTCGTATCGAAGCACAGGATAAGCGTGGCGATATCCACATCCTGTTATTGGGCGACCCCGGCGTAGCAAAATCGCAATTGCTAAACGCGGCAGTGCGTCTAACACCCGGTTCTGTTCTTTACGACTGTTCACAGGCTAGCCAAGCAGGTTTAGTAGCCGCCGCTGAGAAAAAGAAAGACTTGTTCAGCAGTGGTGAATCGTGGGCAATTCAATCTGGTGCGCTTGCACTTACACCAGAACACAGTGTATGCGCTCTTGACGAATTCCACCTATTGGGCTCTAAGGATTCAAGTGTTATCGAAGCATTGAACGTAGCACTTGAATCACAAGAAGTACGCATTACTAAAGCCGCTAAAGGAAAGGTAACTACCCGCGTAGCAGTATTAGCCGCCGCAAATCCAAAGACGCGCAACGCTCGTTTCGACCCAGATAGCCCGATTGCTCTTTGGGACCAAGCCAACGTAAAATTCAATACAATGTCCCGTCTTGATTACATGGCGATTATTCGCGATATGGAAGAAGAAGCACTCGACGTCAGTATTGCAGAAGCAATGTGGGATGCCGCAGACCCAACCGTACAAATGCTATCGGACAACGTATTCCCTATGGACCACTTTATGCCCAAGTTAATTTCATTAGCAAAGCGCATTAATACTGTATTTATCAGTGCAGAAGCAAAAGAATACCTCATCAATACTTACACCGAAGCACGACAATCGGCACTTACAGACGGAAAAGTTACTCCACGACGAAACGAATCGCTACGACGATTTGCACAGGCAATCGCTCGTCTTTGCCTTTCAGACACAATTCAACTTGAACACGCCCAAATTGCGGAATCGTTGCTTCGTACAAGCATGACAGACACACACCCTGCAATCATGGATGGCGGTCAAACATCCAAACAAGAACGCCTTTACGAAGAAGTCCTTCGGGCCTTCCGCGACACCGAACTTTTGGATGAACACATTGACCGAGAAGCGATAACCGTTGGACATGTAATGAATTATCTTTCGAACGATAGTAAATGGCCTAGTAACCTTGATAAGCCGACTAAACAAGTCACAGCACAGGCACTAGACCAGTTTGCCAAGGAGGGGCTTTTGACCCGCCGAGGCAACAAGGAAAAGGGCTATGTATATAGGAGCGCATAAACATGGAAAAAGAAGAAGAAAAGAAGTTTGGGCTGATTGCCTCCGCTTTAGTCGCGGCACAATCAGAATTCCCATCAATACCGAAAAACGCACAGGGATACGGCTACAAGTACGCTACACTTGACGACATTCTTACGATTGTCAAGCCGATTCTCCACAAGAACGGACTAGCAATTACACAATTGCTTGAGCAGGACGGCATTAGAACAATGCTACTGCATGACAGTGGACAATACATCGAGTCATGGGCTCAATTGCCCCCACTTTCACAGGGTAAGAACATGAATGCCGCTCAAGCCGCAGGCGCGGCAATTACTTACATGCGTCGCTATGGAATCTCGGCACTTCTCAACTTAAGTGTCGACGAAGATACTGACGGAACAGTTAAGGCAAAGTCAACCGCTACAACCAACGAAAAATCTGCCAATGGCGGGTCAATGGGTTTTGAAAAGGCTCCGGCTCCTCAAATTGAGGAAAAGGGTAAGACCCAACCGCAAAAAGAAAATCCCCCCATGGAACAGAAACAAGATTCTGAACCACAGGGGGATACGGTGCTTATTGACTGGAACGATGATGTTCGCAAAGCAGACGGTCTTTGTTCATCAAGCCAACAGAACTTTATTTTCAGTTTGGCGACTAGAGCATTCGGTTTAGATTTCACAGTCGATGAGGTTGCTGATTGGACCGCGGTTTCAAGCGAAGCATTCATTGATACTACGGCAGAACGTTTTTGCGGGAAATTGTCGAAAATGGATGCTACCCGTGTTGTTGGTAGTTTGAAAGAATTGGTGGGCTTAGAATGATTTTGAGTAAGTCCGATTTGCCTAGACTCCTGAAGGAGCATTACGCTACTGTTGAGTTTGATATTGATAGTATTCAACGCAGGGAAATCGGGGCTACTTACTATGACCGCCACCATTCATTCAATAACATAGATGACCTTCGTGCTTTTCTAACTGAGAAAAGCGCGGAGGCTCCTATGTGTTCGACAGCACTATGGGTTTCGCCCGATGCGTACGCAGGAAAAGGAAATGCATCAACCACATGGAAAAAGAAAAACTGGCAAGGAGCCGACCTTTCATTTGATTTGGATTGTGACCACATAGATGGCTACGAATCCATGCCATACAAAAAACAAATCAAGGAAATGGCCGACCACACGCTTCGGTTGGTCAACATTCTGGAATCTGAGTTTGGCGCAAAAGAAATCGTAATCACGTTTTCCGGGCGCAGGGGATTTCATGTCCGTGTCCTTGACGAAGCATACAGGCTTCTAGATTCTAAGACCCGTAGGTCGATTATGCATTATCTAATGGGCGAGAAAATCAATGTCCGTGAAATTATGCGAGGCATGGACTTCAATTCCTTCAAGGGAGAAGTCAAGTGTTCTATGTATCCACGTACACATGGCGGGTGGGCAGGTAAACTGCGTATGGCTACTGAGCGAGTAATGTCGGAACTAGAATTGTCTAAGGAACCAACCCAATACGCCATCGACTTCATCAATAAATACCACACCAAGAAAATCACCACCAAACAATCTAACGAACTAATCAACAGAATGATTAGCCCAATGGCTAGGCAACAGATTACGAAGAACGGTGATGTTCGTGCTTTCCTCGGACAGAAGGCAACGAAGACCTTCATGCTTAACACACTAGATATGTTCTTCAATTATGCCAAGGAACTGTATGCTGTTGAACTTGATACTAGTGTTACTGGTGATGTACGTAGGCTTCTTCGTATGCCCGGTGGTGTTAATCTAAAGCAGGGCTATCCTTGTATGGTTATCGAGAAGGAACACCTAGAAGATATCGACCTTCTGTTTTTCAGTGCTGAAATGGTCTTCGGACACGAAGAAGTCCAAGTTGTAGTCAATCAACCAGTTAGTATCCAAGGCTATCGGGATTTCAAACTAGACAAAGGGACACATACGCTTCCAATGTGTGAAGCCATGCTAGTTCTTTGTCAATCTTGATTTGTGTCATTTTTTACACAAAATCGCATATGCGAACGTCGGACAACTTTTTCAAATACGCTCTAAATTCTATGGAAAGAAAATTCCGACAAAAAAAAAGAGAACCGCAGGGCTTACCAAACCTTTGTTTGGCAAACTCCACGGTTCTTACTCCCCCAGTAGGGGAAGGTTGTTCTCTAGGACACTTACTGTGAAGCGTCGTTTGCGAAGTTACGAACTTTTACAATGTCTTCCTGATTTATGGTAGGGTAGACTTCAAGTGCGTCATCCAAGTCATCTCGGATAATTCGCAGTGCATCAAGAAGTTCTTCTTCTCGTGCATACATTCTTTTCAATTCAGCAATCAGTTCGGGAACAGCAGCGATAGCATTCATGTCAGCAACATCTCTCTCGATTTGTTTTACTTGCTCGCCCATTCGTTGTGTGAAGTTGACTACTGGTTTATGCCCGTGATTATTATAACGAACACCAATGTCAATTCCTCCACCGGGAAGTTCAATCACTTCCCACGTTCCTTCAGTAATTGCATCAAATTTTGACAACTCAATTCTGTTTGTCATCTATGGCCGTAAGGCCGTTATTCCTCTTCAGGCTCGATGTTAAGCCCGTTGAATTCTTCACAGCGGCAGTAATTTTGGCAGTCGTGAACGAGTCCTTCCTCTTCACGATGTCCGCCACATTCACTGCACGGTGCAACTTCATATGCGATAGCATCGAGCATCGCATAACATCTCTTCAATTCAGCAATCAGTTCGGGAAGCATTTGCACCGCCTTTGCAGTAGCATATGCGATTCCCTCTTCTTTTGGTGGAAGGTTGTAATTGCCATCATCATCCCAACCCATGATTTCGTCCACGATTTGGCTGATACTGGCAATGTTCATATCACGGCCAGTGCCTATGTCAACACCAATAAGGTACTGCCATATCCACGGACCTTTTGTTGGTACGCCCTTTCCACATTCACACCATCCAAGGCATTCTTCTGTTGGGCAAACCAGTACTTCACTTCCATCAACTAATGACCATGGGCCATTTAGTATTTTTTCAAACTGAATCAAGTCGATTCTTGTGTCTTCCGACATCTAGGGCCATCGGGGGGCCGTACCTCACTCGGAGGCTTCTCGCAAGTCTTTGACGACATCAAGTATTTCTTGGTCATCTTCTTCGGATGTGGCATCATTCATACTCATCCAGTCATAGTGCTTCATTAGCACTTCTCTTGCGTTCAACATGGCTTCATTGGCCTTGTCGATTCTTTCATAACATCTCTTCAACTCAGCAATTAGGTCGGGAACTGCGGCAATCGCATCAGCGTTAGCCGTATATTGGTTAGCGGCAAGCGGGTCCGATTCATCCCAAAGTAGGATGTCATCGTTTTCTTCAACGCTTGGAAAAAGAGCCAAGCCCTTCTTACCATCGCCAGTGAACCACTGCCACTTTCCCTTCGTTATTCCTTCAAATTGAGTCAAGTTAATTCTTGTGTCTTTCGACATCTAAGGCCATCAGGCCGTGTCTTTTGGTAAGACGGTCAGTTTGTAATCACAAATTTCGAACAAAGTATGCTCACGCATACCGTGTAGCAATCCGAGTAATTCATTTGCCAAATCAAAGTTTTTTGGGTACCAGAAGAGTTCGTAAGTTTTCACTTCGTTTTCTTCAGATACAGTTACTTCCCAACCATCAAAGTTGAATTGTTCCTGAAATATTTTATCAGGCAACATATCTTTCCACAAATGTCCGTCATCCAAAGACGACATTTTACGGATAACTGTAACAGCATAAAGCCATTCCATTCTAAGGCCGTTAAGCCATTTATTGGTTGTCGTCTTGAAATTCCTTGAACTTCTCCTCTCTAACAAAGCACTTAAGAAGCACCCTATCAAGTGTATCTTGTATACCTTTATGGTCAGCGGCTTTTGCTACTACTTGTTCAAGAATGAAAGCATCAAATTCTTCTTCAGACATTCCACTCATTGCTACCATTTTTTCGTAAAGACCATTGTGTTCATCCGATTCCTTCATCCAACGGACGAAGTCCTTCGTGACGATTTCCATTTTTTCTTGGTCTTGGTTTTCGATAGCATCTCGGACAAACTCAAAGTCTACCCGGTTGTCTTTTTCTTCAGACATATCTAGGCCCGCTAGGGCGTTATTCTCCAATGAACTCACCGTAGTATGGCATACTAGGTTCATCGTCATTATTTTGTTTGATGTTCATTTCAAACATACCAAATACTTCCTTGGTCATACTAGGGAGGCTATGCCTCCGCCATTTTATCATTACAAATAGTACATGATGTCAGGCTAAATTTGTGGCTAGCCGCCTCACAAGCGGCTGTAACTATTGCTATATAGTCTTCCATCTGAGCCTTATTTATTCAAGGCATTACTTTACTTCTTCGTATAGAAGTGTATCTAAGGCCAATTGGCCAGTTATTCTTCTTCTTTCTGTTCTTTCGCGACTTGTTCGCGAATTTCCGCAAAGAGTTTTTTGGTAGGTATTGCTAGTCTTGATTCGAGTCTATCCAAATTATTTCCGGCAGTAAAGACAGTTCGCTGTACCATTTCAGCGAACTCTTCTTTCGACGCGCCAGAATTTATCATCAGTTCGTATATACCTCGGTTTACCAAAAACTTTGCAAAGTCCTTTGCAACTTCGTTCAGCATTCCTTGGTCATTACTAGCAAGTGCTTGTAGCACATATTCGTGGTCAATTTCCTTGTCCATCTAGGGCCCCGAGAGGCCATTTACAGTGGTGTGCGATTTGCGTTAATCGCACGGGGGAATCCGTTTTCCTTAGCGTATTTATTCATCCAATAGAATACGCTACCGACACTTATCCCATAAAGTTTCGACAGTTTAGTTGAGGTTGTTCTTCTATTCATGTAGTCATGGTACATTTTTTCAGAATCAATGGTCAGTGCTGATGTTTCATCCCAATGTGTAGGATTCATACACAAGGTATCGCCACACAAGTTTTCTAAAAACTTGGTACTTTTAGAAGGATATAGTTCTTCCATCACCGCGATATACAGCATACCCTTCAAGGGCAAATGTATTTCAGTCTTTTTACCATTACTCAACGTTCGCTTAAAGCGAATCGTGTCGTGCTTGCGTACATAGCCAACATATGGCCAACAGTCATCTTCACCATTAATATCAATATTAGACAAGAAAAATTCTATTGCCTTTTCATCATTCACAATATCGTCGTGGGTGAATTTGTTATAATTCGACTTTGTACGAGTTGATTTACCATTTTGGTTCATCTAGGGCCATAGGCCGATTATTCTTCTTCTGTTTTCAGAAGTACCTTGTGTTTGGTATACTTGTCTATCATGACGGCGATTACTTCGACCACCACGAACAGGAATAACACCCACACAGTTCCAATCAAAATTGGGTTCACTAGGGCCGTTAGGCCGCATTTTTGTTTTGTTCATTGCAATCGTGAGTACCAGTAAGACGCCACCAGACGCCACAGTGTTCACATTGCGTAGGAATTGCTCCACACATAACTAAGACCTCCATGGTCAATTTAAAGGATTATGAATTCCTTCTTCGCCAAGAACCCACTGTAAAGTTTTGACTACGCCTTCCAACGCTTTTTTGTTGCGTGCGGCATCTTTCATACTTTCAGTATCTTTGTTCTTCTTGGCCTGATGATAAAACTCGACCCATTGCAATTGATGACGTTTAGCGTCATCTAGCATAGTTTCGATTTCTTCCCATGTGCGGTCATAAGACCGCAGTGGTACACTTGTTTGTATCATGTTGTCTAGGCGCAGTAGCGCTTGTATTTAGTTGTTTCTTAACGATACCGATTGATACGCCATTGAGGTTTGTAATGTCCCTCCGTTTTTCGTCGTTCGAGTAATTCTTCATACTCTTTTTTGGCTTGTTTCCGTTGTTCTCGAATTTTTTCAATTCGTTCGTTTCTTTTGTCGATAATTCGCTGTTCTTCAGCAAGTTCTTCATCGGTCATTGCGGCTCGTTCTTTTGCAATCTTCTTTTGGCGTTTTTCATATTCCCTATTGTTCTTTTCGCGAACCTTTCGCGAATGAATATCTCGGGCTTTGTTCCAATGTGTTTGACATTCCGGTTTGCAGAAGGCACTGCCTCCCTTGTACCTAAATCGTGTTCCACAGTAGTTACAAAGTGTATACGCCTTTCCGTTTTCATCACGGAAGATAGGAATTTCTATCCTAGCCATACTAGGGTCATTTTATGACCGTATATTAATATCGCAAGATTGGTTCGGCTAGTTCTGCAATCAATTTGTGCGTAAAGAACGGTTGCATTTGCAACGTATTCAATCGCTGTGCAATATCATGCATTTCCTTTTGTACATCCATAATATCATGGAAAATTTCTGCCAATCCGTCAATCTTTGCTTGTTGGTTATCCAACTCAAAGTACGCTTCCTTCAAAGCCTCGACGATTTCACTAGGCATGATAGCCCACTTACCTTCGTCGTCGAAAATATCGTTTAAGTCGATTCTTTTCATGTCTAGGCCGCATTAGCGGCGTCAGATGTATCTGATTCCACTACCGGGTTTACGGTATCGCTGAATCAGTCGTTGTAATAGGAACCAACCGGCGGCGAAGCCGAAGCCCCACAATACACCGGTTAGTACAGTCCAAAATAGACCTTCCAACATCTAGGGCAAGTAGTTATTACTCACCGATATATATATACATTGTCTTTCCATACTTACTTTCGTGTTCTAATACAGTAACAGAATCTAGATATTCTAATGTCCATGTTTTCTTAACAATAGGTAAACTGTATTCTCGAATAATATGATTTGCAACATGTATAAAATGCGGAGCAGACCTCGAAAGAATACGTTCTCCGAACGCATACCTTTTCTCTTTGTCTTTCCGCGATAGTCCACGATATGAAGATAGATGGGTAATCAAATCCCGACTATCGTATATATCCCCCATTACTAAACCCAGCAAAAATTCTTCAATTGCTTCGCGTAAATAGGGATAATCGTAAATTAATCCGTTACCTCTCGGCATTCTAGGGGCTAATCAAAGCCCGGTCATAAATGTTCTAACCTCAACATAATCATGTACCTTTTCCTCGTACTTTAGTAGTTGACGAAGAATAACAGTGTAGGATTCCATATTTTTTGTTTGTCGCTCAAACAAAAGCCTAGCCAATTCGTCTTTGTCCTCATAATTCAATTCAGAGTAAGGCGTTAAAATATCCGCCCTCTGAAGAATAATTCGTTTTGCGCCGAGGCTAGTTGCAAGCGTGTAAAGAAGTTCCCATTCCCACGCTTCCATATTGGTATTATCGATGATAATTCGATAAAATTCCTTAGTATCCTTTGCATGATTCATCAAACGAAATGCTTTCGTAATCACGACCATATGGGCGCGATTTAGCATTCGTGGGTCAAAGTTGTAGTTGCCGGATTCATCACGAAAGTAGTCATCAGCGGAAAGCACAGTAGCATTCCAACCAACATCAATAGCGGCATCCTTCATCATAGTAGCCACTTTACTTTTTCCACTTCCTGATGGTCCTTGCATTAAAACTAAATCAAACATTACTAGGGTGGGAGGTTTATCCCACCGAATAAGTCCTATTTCAAAGACTTAAGATGCTCACGCAAGGCTTGTTCAACGAATTCCGATTGAGAAATTCGCATTTCAAATGCCTTTTCACGCACTGCATCCCATATAGAAACAGACACAAGCATGGTTGTCGGTGTTCTACCGGCATTTCCCCATAGTTCGTTTCTGCCTTTTTCATAGAAAAGCCGAGTACCACTCGTTTCCCCTTCCTTGTAGATATCAGGATGAGGCCCACATACTCTATTCAACCACTTTTTGTTACAAGTGGGACCGCCTAGATGTATGTCTAATTCACGATACGTAGCACCGTCTTTGCCTTTCTTTATCAAAAAGTCAATGACCTTTTGCACTTTTGCTTCATCTACCTTACGCGTTCGTTTTCCCTTACGCCAATTAGCAGATTTCTTGTTTTCCGGATTTTTACTCACGGTAACTAGGGCCAATTTAACGGCCACTGTTGCGCAATCTTTTACTTACGCGTTGCTCCCATTGTACCGCTTCGCGGTTAAGGAAAAACCTACTACAATCAGCGTTTACTTCCGTACTCAATATTTCAAGGCAATGTTCAATTGCACCCATCATTTCATGTTGTACATTGTCACTAACAGTTAGCAAGTTCAAAAATTCGAGTCTGTACGCTTCTTCCGATTCGTTCAATTCTCTTTGTGTTACAAAGTTTGATGCTCGCAAGTGTTGTACTTCCTCTTCAAGTTCTTTTACTAATTTTCGAAGTTTATCAACGTCGTGTCTTAGCATTTCGATTTCAGAATAGTCATCCATCTAGGGCCATAAGGCCGTTAATGTGGGAGATGCGCACGCTGACAACCACTGCACCATTCGACATCATCTGTCTTTGAAATAATGCGTAGTCTGCCATCGTTGCCTTCTCCGATACGGAAATATAGTTCGTCGCCAAGATTGATTACGTTTTCTTCATCAGGACCATAGTCCTCTACTCCGTCATCTTTCATTAGGAGCCTCCACGAATTTACAGCGTTGAGGACCCAACCAATTTCATCCACCATCATTCCGTGAATGAACGTGAGTTCAATATCGGGCAAGTCATGGTTTTCCACCATTCCTTCCGTTCTTAGATGAAAATAACCCGGCCATTCTTTACCATCTTCCTCATACGCCATACAGACGTTAATTTGAGTACTTGTTTGTATTTGGTCGTGGAATTTTTTCATCCTCTTGTTGATATCATCTGACATCTAGGGAGGTTATTCCTCCTTATTGCAATGCATACAATCGTGGGCACACATACCCATGTCGTGGGCGCATGTGCAGTCGTAATCGCATTCCGTGTCCTTGTCGTATGAGTCGGGGTTGTGCAGTTTGTTATGTGCGTGCCATGCGTCTAAATCAGCATCGGTCATGCAACCATCACAAACCATTCCGACATTCGGGACAAGGTAGTCTTCACTTGCGTCTTTCCCGCACTTTACGCACGGGTAGGTGTCATCAACTTTTGACATTCTAGGGAGGTTATTCTTCCTCCGTGATTTTTTCAATAAAGCGGGCTTTGGATTCAAAGTTACCTTCGCCGTAGCGGATAACGTCGCCAAAATTTAGCCATGGAATACCAAAAGGTTGGTTTTTCAGAATACCAATTCCTTCATGTTCATCGCCATCGGTTACTTCGACCCACATGGACTCATGCCCAGTTTCGTCATCACCGAAATTGATAATTTTCAACAAAACGATGTCATCTGATATGTTCCACATCTTATATGGACTCCAGATGGCACCAAAGTAGGAAATGTCATCATTGACATCCCACCTTATTTCTGTTCCAACTTCATCGTTTTCCCATCCCATAAAGCGACTGGAATATCCCGGCTGGCCGTGATTATCAACAGCATTTATTCTGCCGGGTCGTGTATATGGCCCTCCAACGGGCATATCACAAACCATTAATCCATCTCTCACTTCACTTTCGTATGAATCCCAAATTTCTTGAGATACATACACATGTTCACCATTGAATGGCATCTAAGGTCATTAGACCAACATTACTCCGATAGCGACTACAAATAATGCCGTCGCTATTGGTTCGCTATCGGCGCGCCTTCGTATATAGTATGAAAGGTGTTCAATTGTTTTTAATCCACCCATTCCAATGAATACTAAAAGCACGCATAACCAAAATACTTGGTTCATCTAGGGAGGTTTAATCCTCCGATTTTTCTGCTTCTGCGATTGCATCTAGCAGGGCTTCTTCAGCCCTAAGTTCACGCATTCTCCATACGGAAAATTCCACTGCCCTATCAAGGCAAGGTCCGCAGGTAGCGTATTTCGCAAATCGTATGGCTTTACCGCCACACACATCACAGGGTCTACTTCCCATGTCTAGGGAGGTTATTCCTCCTCGTCTTTGACGACTTCAATTCCCATTTCAGCCATCATATTGCCAATCTCCCGGAAGTTTGCTCGCCATACGCTACCAACATCAATGATAGCGTTAGCAAAGTGCCT
>Ga0255770_10000190_pt1 | contig 56412 bp, 59 predicted proteins | sample 071ome_22_FD_179968 | JGI IMG/M metagenome (GOLD analysis project Ga0255770, IMG submission 179968) | Coastal salt marsh microbial communities from the Groves Creek Marsh, Skidaway Island, Georgia - 071404AT metaG (version 2) | ecosystem: Environmental > Aquatic > Marine > Intertidal zone >...
TGGCTAAGCGCACCTGGGCTTGCCTTCATCGATACTCTACTAACGACCTTCGACATCAATCGTCGACCACCAAATTTCTGCCGCCGCCTGAGTTGATGGCACGTGTCTGTACCTGTGCCTATGAGCGGAGATTCAACGCAAAGAGCCGGGACTGATCCCGGCTCTTTGGTTGGTCAATGGCTTTAACTAACTAGCAGGTAAACTAATTCACCCGGATTCGCTCTCGGTTACGCTCGACTGTCTTCGAGCCGATCCCTTTTACCACCTTCAATTCTTCAGCCGAATAAAAAGGACCGTAGGTCTCCCGGTATTCAACGATCGCTTGAGCTCGCCTCAGCCCTATGCCCAACAACTGATTAGCAATGGTTTCCGCATCAGCCTCATTGATGTTGACGGTTCCGGTATCAGGAACGAGCACTGCATCTTCAGCCATAGCAAAGGACGCTTCAGTGTCTGCCGATACCTGCCCAGTAGACACTGAGGCCATTAGCGCGGCTAGCCAGATGATCCAAAACTTTCTATGTATATCGCTCAACGATTCACTCCTTCAATTTTTGTAACGTTACTTAACGGGTCATAACGAGGTGTGTTCTGTCGGATAGTTGTACCAACGTGACTCGCTGATTCAGAGGAAAGCTCAACACCTTTGGAACAGCTAGCGATGACAACGAGGAAGAACCCCCAACGGAACAACAGGAAGTGTATTGACTCGCTGAATCGAAGATGTGGGTAGATCGCGAGAGGCTAAGTGCGCAAAGGTGAGGGGCAATGCAATCCGTGATTGCAAGCCGTATGAGCTATTCGCCTTCTAACCCAAAGATTGGCTCAATGCTCGCCCAGTGTCGGCAACTCGGGCAATGCCATCGCATTCTCTTGCCTTCAAACCCACATTCTCGACACCGGTGACTGGGTTTGTCTTGAACGAGGGCCTCAGCAAAATCCTTGAGTAGTTGCAGATACTCACCCGCCTCACCCTCTGCAGCAGAGAGATGGAGATCAATTAAATGAATCAGTCCTCGGACGGTCGGATTGGACCTAAGGTGATCCGCCATGAACCGTGAAACGGCTAGTCCCCCTTCATTTGTCCTGATTAAACCCACCAGTTCCAGTACAACCGAAACAGAGGGCCCCCGCTCGATGCAAGACTTCAAGTAGGCTTCATATCGGCTGAGCGACTCTCCAGCTTCATCATAAGCGCGCCGCAGCAAAGGCAAGGATTCACCGATGTACATAGGGTCCTGCTCGAGAATCCGCTCTAGGGTGGTAATTGCTTCTTTCGCATCCCCCGATTCCAGATTGAGCCGACCGAGAATCAAACTCGTGCGGGGATTATTCGATGCGTGTCCAATCGCCTCGACAACGGATGCCCTCGCTGCATCAAACGACCTCGCGTCAATTTGTTCTTCCGCCAGTTCGCAATAATAGTGTGAGATCGCCGATTCGAGCCGAGCCTCATGACCACCACCAGTCATATCCCTAGCCGTCTCGATACAGCGCAACCAGTCACGCTCTTGCTCATAAACTTGTAGCGTGACCTGTAGCGAGTCCTTTCGGTATTGCGGATTCTCTAATGCGAGCTTGACTGACATATCCTCGGCCCGATCGAGTAGACCCGCCTGCAGATAGTTCCTTGCGAGCTCGATCTCCACTTCATGACGAGTTCGCTGATCGAGTCTTGCATGCTTCAAAACGTTCTCATGAACGAACACGGCTTTCTCGAGCTCGCCCCGACGACGCAACAACCCGCCCAGCGCTAGATGGGTGTCGATGTTGTCTTGATCAACCCTCAATGCTTCGACCAGTGTCTCGACCGCCTCATCCTGCTGCTCGTTCAGAAGGTGCCTTAAGCCTAGTTCGTAAGATTTCGACTGTTTACGCTCGCGACGCCCCAGCCCCCAACCAATCGCTAGGGCAACCACCACTAGTAAGAGCAGTGCGAGCTCGTTCAAGACCAAATCTCCTTCGTGATCCTAACCATCGGACTAGCCCGGCGTTTTAGTATCGTCTGACTTGCGCGCAAACCAGCGATTAACGTTTGAAATGAGCTGACCAATTAACACACCGAGGAAGAAACTGAGCACCATCCACCAAGACACAGGCCACGCCTCGGTCTCTACGTGAAGAAGCTTGAGCGATACGTCATCACTATTTTCAGTGGCGAGAATAAATGCTGCGATGACTAGAAATGCCAGCACAATTCGGGTGATCACACGCTTTAATCCACCCATCTCGGCGCTCCGTCAATGATGGCTCGTTTGAAGGCTGTTACCCGATTTGGGTAGAAGGGCCCAACATCTGTCTGTTCGTTTTGAGGCGAAAGACGGATGTCAGCATTGATCGAGCTTGGCACAGCGAGTCTGTCCACAGAATACTCCGGACTTATGAGGCGCTACACGGCTCCCAAGTTGTCATCGGCGGATTCTGGCGACGAAGCCTCGCTCTGGAGGCCTTCGTTCACGCGCTCTCGCAATTCCTTCCCAGGTTTGAAGTGAGGCACATACTTGCCTGACAGTGCCACCTGCTCCCCGGTCTTAGGGTTACGACCAATTCTGGGCGCCCGATAATGGAGTGAGAAACTACCAAAACCACGAATCTCGATCCGCTCGCCTCGAGCGAGCGAATCGGCCATTTGATCCAGAATCAATTTAACCGCCAACTCCATATCCTTGGCGGTTAACTGACTCTGGCTTTCGGCGAGCCTTTCTATGAGCTCAGATTTCGTCATCGTGATTACGCATCACCATCAGTGGCGGCGCGATCTTGCTCTTGCTTGATCAGGTCACCCAAAGTAGCTGGCGTCACCGCTGCCACTTCTCGCTCACGATGCTCGCGGACCGCGGTTTGCTCGTCTGCGATGTCTTTCGCTTTGATCGACACGGTCAGCGCACGAGTCTTTCTGTCGACTCCCACGACCTTCACCTCAACGCTGTCGCCAACGCTCAGCATGGTTCGAGCATCACTTACGTGATCGATAGAGATATCAGAGGCTTTGAGGATACCTTCCACCTCATCAGCAAGGGTCAGCACTGCTTGCCGCGCGTCAACCTCTTTCACTGTTCCGGTAACGATGGAGCCTCTCTCGTTCTGGGCCACGTAATCGGAGAAAGGATCTGACTCCAATTGCTTGAGACCTAGGGAAATACGCTCCCGCTCAGGATCAATGGCAAGTACAACGGTTTCAATCTCATCGCCTTTGGTGAAGTTTCTAACCGCTTGCTCGCCGGGCTCGTTCCACGAAATGTCAGACAAGTGAACGAGACCGTCGATGTCTCCATCGAGCCCAATGAAGATACCGAAGTCAGTGATTGACTTAATATATCCCTTGATCTTGTCGCCCTTACCGTGAAGCGCGGCGAATTCTTCCCAAGGGTTGCCCTTACACTGCTTGATCCCGAGAGAAATACGGCGACGGTCCTCATCAATATCGAGCACCATCACTTCCACTTCATCGCCTACTTGAACAACCTTGGATGGGTGGATATTGCGATTGGTCCAGTCCATTTCGGACACGTGAACCAAGCCTTCAACGCCCTCCTCGAGTTCAGCAAAGCAACCATAGTCAGTCAGGTTAGTGACCTTCGCCATGGTGCGAGTGCTCTCTGGGTATCGGCGCGTAATCGCAAGCCAAGGATCTTCACCCAGCTGCTTGAGGCCAAGCGAGACGCGGTTTCTTTCTCGGTCGAATTTCAACACCTTCACGTCGATCTCATCGCCAACGGCCACGATTTCACTAGGATGCTTGATACGCTTCCAAGCCATGTCCGTGATGTGTAGGAGCCCGTCGATACCACCCAAGTCCACAAAGGCGCCGTAGTCGGTCAGGTTCTTGACGATGCCCTTCAACTCGTGCCCTTCTTGGAGGCTCTTCAACAACTTTTCGCGTTCTTCGCTGTTCTCTGACTCGAGCACACTGCGGCGTGATACCACCACGTTGTTGCGTTTCTGGTCGAGTTTAATGACTTTAAAGTCGAGCACCTGACCTTCAAGCTGCTCGTTATCTCTGAGCGGCCTGACATCAACGAGCGAGCCAGGCAAAAAGGCTCGGATGTCTCTAATCTCAACGGTAAACCCGCCTTTAACTCGGCCACTGATCAATCCTTTGATCGGTTCGCCGTCATTGAATACCTTGTCAAGAATTTCCCATGATTCGTTGCGTCGGGCTTTTTCCCGAGACAATCGGGTCTCACCGAATCCGTCGTCAACGGTTTCCATTGCAACCTTGACGGTAGAGCCCACTTCAATTTCTAACTCACCACTTTCGTTTAAGAACTGCGTTCGAGGGATGACCCCTTCTGACTTCAGGCCCGCGTGAACGGTGACCCATTCACTGTCAATGTCGACCACAACGCCTGTGATGATTGATCCAGCCTTTAATTCGACTGTTTTTAAACTTTCTTCAAATAACTCTGCGAAACTTTCACTCATTCAAATTGTTCCTTGGGCTCACGCCCTCTCTGGCTACCAACCTGGCCAGGGTTCGTTTTCATTGAGTCGCTTAAGGGAGATCGGTTGGCTCACTTAAGGGATCGGTCCACCATTAATGACTGTGCCTCTCTCACAACTGCATCGAGCGTCATCGAGGAGCTATCAATCACAATGGCATCGTCTGCTGGAACAAGCGGCGCTACCAATCGTGATGAATCGCGCTCATCACGGGCTTTGATGCTATCCAGAAGGGCGGCAAAATTAACATCCATTCCTTTATTTTTCAACTGCTTATATCGCCTCGTCGCCCGCTCTTCTGCGGAGGCAGTGAGAAATATTTTGAGGGCCGCATCAGGAAATACGACCGTCCCCATATCTCGCCCATCGGCAAGCAATCCGGGCAATTGTTGGAACGCTCGTTGTCGGCCAATCAATGCTGCCCGCACTACGGGAAACTGCGACACCATGGACGCATCGACACCCGCCTCATCGGTTCTAATCCGTTCAGTCACTCGCTCCCCGGACAAAAACACTTGCCAATCATCGTCGGCATCATCTGGCACGAACGAAACATCAAGATTCTCAGCGATCGACCCGAGCGCTTGTTCATCGCTAAGCGATACCGAGGCCGAGCGAGCTGCCAACCCCACCAGTCGATAAAGCGCACCACTATCCAGCACATGGAAACCAGTCCATTTCGCAAGCAAGGCCGTCAATGCGCCCTTGCCTGAACCGCTCGGACCATCAATGGTAACAACGGGAATGAGTGAAGGTGTCATTTGACTAATAATTCCTTATCTTCGAGGTCATCTCGCACTGTGTCGTCCATTTCAATCTCATACCGGCTGGGTAGTCATCCACTGACTAAACCGCGGTAGTAGGGAACTACTGGTGCTTCGAGGGTGGCTGAATGCTGGAAAAGTAGTCTCGTGCAGATTTTGCGCGTGCTAGTTGGTCCATCAATTGCTCAGCTTGGTCATTTTCAATCAGCGCCGCAGTCTCGGCCAACGCCTCTTGAAAGGTATCAATCAGTCGAAGCAGCGCCGTCTTATTAGACAGGAATATGTCGCGCCACATTTCTGGGTCTGAGGCCGCAATGCGAGAGAAATCCCTAAAACCGCCCGCTGCATAATCAAATACTTCTCGACCATCGCCAGACCCAGCTAGTACATCAACGAGTGTGTAAGCGAGTAAATGAGGTAAGTGACTCGTCTGAGCGAGCACAGCGTCGTGATGATCGGCTGCCATTTCAATGACATCGGCACCCATGGCTGCCCACATTTTTTGAATCCGTTGGACCGCTTCCGGATTGCTCAGCTCAGATGGAGTCAGTATCACCTTGTGATTTAAAAAAAGTTCTGGACTGGCTGCCGTCACACCGTGACGTTCGGAGCCGGCAATCGGATGACCTGGCACTAACTGTGGCATCATGTGAGAGCAATGCTCACTCACTGCGTCGATGAGGGGGCGCTTGACACTGCCAACGTCAGTCAACACACCTTCAAATCCCCCTAACTCTTGGAGCAGGGAAGTCATGCTCCGCACTGGTGTGCAAAGACACACCACATCGACGCCCTTCGCCAAGTCTGCAACGGTTAGATGGACACCATCGATGATCCCCATCGACAATCCGGCTTTTGTTGCGTCTGGATCAGCATCAAAAGCATGTATCTCGTAACCGCCTACCCGCTTAAGTCCGGCCGCGATTGAACCGCCAATCAAGCCCAAGCCTATGATTCCGATTCGCTCCAGCTCGGCCATGCTAGCGGCCGACTACCCGGTGCAGTGCCTCAAGACAGCGATCATTTTCAGACTCGGTACCAATAGAAATACGTAAATAGTCAGCCAGGCCATAAACGCCTACAGGCCTCAGAATCACACCCTCGCGCAGCATCGCTTCGTAAGTCGGTTGCGCGCCGCGAGGAAATTCCACCGTCAAAAAATTGCCTGCTGAAGGAATGTAAGGTAGGTCAAGGGATCCAAGGCCCGATCTCATTTGCTCGAGCCCGAGATTGTTCACGGCGACACCGGCTTCGACGTGATCGTCATCGGTCAGCGCAATCAGTCCACCGGCCATCGCCAGAGAATTCACGTTAAATGGTTGCCGGATTCGATTCATCAGATCGGCCACCTCTGGAGGGGATACCGACCAACCTAATCGCAAGCCAGCCAAGCCATAGGCTTTTGAAAACGTTCTCGTGACGATGAGATTCGAGTATCGCCCCATGAGTGCCAGCCCGTCCGGGTAATCAGGGTCGGACACGTACTCGAAGTAAGCTTCATCCAACACCACGAGCACATCACTGGGAACGGCATCTAGAAAGCGCTCTAATTCCGCGCTTTTCACCCAGGTACCAGTTGGATTGTTCGGATTGGCGATGAACACCAATCGAGTGTTGTCGTCGATCACCGAAAGCGTAGCGTTTAAGTCCTGACCAAAATCACGGGCGGGCACTTCCCTTACCTCCGCACCCTGGGCCAGGGTTACTAGCCCATAAACCACAAACGAATGCTCTGACACTACCGCGTTGGTCCCGGGTCGCAAAAACAGCCGCCCAAGGATTTCGAGCACATCGTTAGAGCCGTTACCGATGGTGATCATCGAAGGGTCTACTTCAAACCGCTTCCCCAGCGCCTCTTTGAGATGGAAGCAGCCTCCGTCAGGGTATCTCGCAAGTTGCGCAAGTTGGCTCGGCAGGTCACGCATGACTCTGGGTGATGGTCCGAGCGGATTTTCGTTACTGGCTAACTTAACGCTGTCTGTGATGCCGAGCTCACGCTCCAATGTTTCAACAGGCTTCCCTGGTTGATAAGGAGCGATCTGATCAATCCCCGGATTCACATTCGATAAGTAATTCATGAGGCAACACTCACCGCTTTCGGGTAACTTCCAAGCAGCTTGACGGCTTGCGACCCATTTTGCACTTCGGTCAGTAATTGAGCGACGCCTGGATCGGAAGCGTGCCCTTCAAAATCAATAAAAAAGACGTACGACCACTTACCTGCTTTGGATGGCCTGCTCTCGAGTGAAGTGAGCGAAATACCGTGACGATGAAATGGTTCCAAAATATCGTACAACGCGCCCGGACGGTTGGCAGTTGAAACCATGATCGACGTTTTATCGTCTCCGCTCGGCCCTACTGATTCACGGCCGATCACTAAAAACCGTGTCGTATTGTCTGGCGCGTCTTCGATTTTTTCAGCAAGGACAGTGAGGCCGTACAACTCTGCTGCCACCTCTGCTGCAATCGCCGCAGAATGGGGCTCCTCAACAGCCAGTTTCGCTGCTTGAGCGTTCGATGACGTCACTACTCGCTCGACATTAGGATAATGCGCATCGAGCCATTTTCTGCATTGACCAAACGTCTGCTCATGCGCATAAACGCGATGAATTTCATGGTCATCCGAAACCAAAAAGTTATGGTGGATCGCTAACTCACACTCACCGCACACCTTGAGCGAGGTATTCACGAAGGTGTCGAGGGTGTGGTTCACCACGCCCTCGGTTGAATTTTCAACCGGGACCACCCCGTAATGACACCCTTCTGCCGCAACTTCGCGAAAGACTTCATCGACCGTAACCAGCGGTGTACCAATCACAGCATGACCAAAATGCTTTAGTGCCGCCTGGTGAGTGAAGGTGCCCTCTGGGCCAAGGTAACCGACCTTCATTGGCTGCTCGAGCGCAAGGCACGCAGACATGATCTGCCTAAACAACAGTCGAATTTGATCATCCGGGATAGGACCTTGATTCAAGTCAGCGATGCGGCGGAGCACTTGCGCTTCCCGTTCCGGCCGATAAAACAAAACGGGGGCCTCACCATCTTGGGCGACCCCTTGCTTCACTTCTGCGACTGCCTCTGCAAGCCGTGCCCGCTCGTTTATTTTGGCTAGCAGCTCAGCGTCTAATTGATCGATCGCATCGCGTAGCGCGGCCAGATCATCACTCATCTGCAGGAAGCTCACTGTCCAGACCGGAGGACGGGTCATTCGCCATCGCCGCGGCGCTAGAGTCGGATTCACTCTCCTCGCCATCGTCGCTCGATTCATCCGGGACCTCAGAATCTACTGGATCCTCGATGCGCGCCATTCCAACGAGGTGCTCATCCTCACCCACATTGATGAGCCTAACACCCTGGGTATTGCGGCCCTGCATCGACACTTCTTGGACGCGCGTGCGAACCATCGTCCCCTGGTCACTGATAAGGAGCACTTCATCAACCGATTCCACTTGCGACGCGCCCACTAATGCGCCGTTACGCTCGGAGATTTTGATCGCTATGACCCCTTGCCCACCGCGGCCAATCGTTGAGAACTGGCTGACCTCCGTTAGCTTGCCGTAACCATTTTGACTAGCAAGCAAGATCATTCCTTCCGGGTTCGGAATAATCAGCGAAATGACCTCGGTATTGGCAGGTAGCTTGATGCCACGCACGCCGCGGGCTGTTCGGCCCATGGCGCGAACATCTTGTTCCTTGAATCGAATGGCTCGCCCTCCTGATTGAAAGAGCATGACGTCGGACGCACCATTTGTAACCGCAGCACCCACCAACGTGTTGCCCTCTTCAAGTTCGATAGCGATTAACCCACTCGTTCTTGGCCTAGAAAAGTCAACAAGGGGCGTTTTTTTCACTGTCCCATTGGACGTTGCCATGAACACATACTCATCTTCGGAGTAAGCATGAACCGGCAACATCGCCGTGATTCGCTCGTCCTCAGACAATGGCAGTATGTTAATGATTGGCCGACCCCGAGCAGCTCTGCTCGCAATGGGTATCTGAAACGTCCGCAACCAGTACACTTTGCCAAAATTTGAAAAGCACAAAATTGTGTCGTGCGTATTCGCAACCATCAGTCGCTCGATGAAATCTTCGTCTTTAACAGCGCTCGCAGATCGGCCTCGCCCACCTCGACGCTGCGCTTGATAGTCAGACAGTGGTTGCGTTTTCGCGTAACCCCCTCGACTGAGCGTCACCACTAAATCCTGAGGAGTAATTAAATCCTCCATCGTTAAGTCTTCCTGAGACTCGACGATTTCTGTGCGACGCTCATCACCGTAAAGCTCGCGAAGCTCAACCAACTCTTCCTTGATCATTTCCTTGAGCCGCTCAGGATTTTGGAGAATTTCCATTAGCTCAGCGATGGTATCGATAATTTCGCGGTACTCTTCGAGCAGTTTTTCCTGCTCGAGCCCGGTCAGGCGATTTAGCCGCATTTCCAGAATCGCCTGAGCTTGGGCCTCTGACAAAAAGTAGTCCCCGTTTTCCTTGAGACCAAACCGGTCCTCCAAATCGTCCGGTTTTGCCGCATCAGGCCCTGCGCGCTCGAGCATCTTGCTCACTGTGGTTGATTGCCAGGCGCGCTCAAGCATTTTTCCGCGAGCCTCTTGGGCATCCGCACTCGACTTAATCAGCTCAATCATTTCGTCGATATTAGATAGCGCGACCGCGAGCCCCTCGAGCACGTGGCCCCTCGCTCTAGCCCGCCTCAAAAGATATACCGTACGCCGAGTAACCACCTCGCGCCGGTGCTTCACGAAGTGCTCGAGCACCTCTTTGAGATTTAGGACCTTAGGTTGATTTTCAACCAGCGCAACAATATTGATACCGAATACACTCTGGAGCTGGGTTTGCGCGTAGAGGTTATTTAGAACTACTTCGGCGAGCACATCTTTCTTTAATTCCACGACAATGCGTGTGTCTTTCGCCGACTCATCCCTTAGGTCCGTGATGCCCTCGACCTTCTTTTCCTTGTGTAACTCGGCAATTTTCTCAATCAGCCGAGCTCGGTTCACTTGGTAGGGGATTTCCTTGATGATAATCCGTGACTTACCAGACTTTTCATCCGATTCAATGTCACACCGCGCCCGCATTTGCACCCTGCCACTGCCAGTTCGATAAGCTTGAACGATACCTGCGCGTCCATTAATGATTGCCGCCGTCGGGAAATCAGGCCCTTTGATGAACTCCATCAGCCCATCGATTGAGATCAGGGGATCGTCAATAAGGGCAATGACGGCATCGACCACCTCAGATAAATTGTGCGGCGGGATATTGGTTGCGAAACCCACCGCAATACCACTCGAGCCGTTGACAAGCAGGTTCGGTAATTTCGACGGAAGCACTTCTGGCATCTGCAGGGTGCCATCGTAGTTCTCTACAAAATCGACGGTTTCTTTATCCAGATCCGCAAGCAGCTCGTGCGCAATTTTTGCCATCCGCACTTCGGTGTATCGCATGGCTGCGGCACTGTCGCCGTCGAGCGAGCCAAAGTTACCCTGACCATCCACTAACGGGTAACGCATCTGCCAGTCCTGCGCCATTCGGACAATCGTAAAGTATGAGGCCGCGTCGCCATGGGGGTGATACTTACCGATAACGTCTCCGACGATGCGTGCAGATTTCATGTACGGGCGATTGAACGCGTTGTTTTGCTCATTCATCGCGTAGAGCACGCGCCGATGAACTGGCTTCAATCCGTCTCTCACATCCGGCAGCGCTCGCCCAACAATAACGCTCATCGCGTAGTCCACATAGGACTGCCGCATTTCATCTTCTATGTTGATGCTTCTTATGTCGTCTTGATCAAAATCGCTCATATCATCCATTCAGCTGGCGGTTGGTTGAGAAGAGGTTGGTTGTCTGCTTGATTATTGTTGCTTCGCTAATGTTGGCTAGCCGTTTTTGACTCGCGATTTTTAGCTAGCTCTAGACTGACGGTGGTGCCAAAAAGGGCCTCGCATCGGTCTCAGAAAGCGGTGGATTTATACCGAGAATGGTTACGTTGAACGGTTTAACCGACCCGTTCACATTGCCCTCAGACCACTCTTTTTTTTTCTCACTTAAGACGAATTTCATACTATCACAGCGAGGCCCACTTTCCCACCCGCCAACCCATCAACAGAGATATGTAAGATACTGTTTTACAACAATATTTTACCTTTTTCTCTTTTTATTTAACGGCGCCTTAACTAGCGCCAGCAAGCGCGAAATTTAAGGCTGGAACTGGGTTCGTCTGTTTATCTTTATAATGCACGGCCGTTCCCTAAAAGTGCGCCGCTCCTCATGACCTCAATGATTCGTTTACAGCCATCCTGGATCGTCCCCATCAATCCGAGACAATGCGTGTATACCGACTATGATCTGGTCATCGAGCACGAACGCATCGAGGCACTGTTGCCTCGGACCGACGCCGACCGTCAGTATCCCAGTGCACAGCCGCTCCCGTTGCCCGGCCAAGTTGTTCTTCCTGGGTTAGTGAACGGCCATGGTCACGCCGCCATGACACTGCTTCGAGGATACGCGGACGATTACAGTCTGATGGAATGGTTGGAGAACCACATTTGGCCCGTTGAGGCAAAGTTCGTCTCCGAAACCTTCGTTGCTACCGGGGCATGGCTCGCCGCTGCTGAATCGGTCAGTTCAGGCACCACCTGCTGCGCTGATAGTTATTTCTTCCCCCAATCCACTGCCGAAGCGATGGCGCGCGTCGGGATCCGCAGTCAAGTAACAACACCAATCATCCAATTTCCCAATGCCTGGGCCGGTAGCGAGGACCACCATATCGAAAAAAGCCAGCAGTTCTTTGAATGGGCTGCCGCTATGCCACGGTTAACGTTCGGTTTTGCCCCGCATTCTGCTTACTCGCTCAGTGACGAGGCATTCACCAAAACACGAACGCTTGCATTATCTAATGACCTGCCAGTTCATTTGCATCTCCATGAGTCAAGGGACGAACTGGATCGACATTTTACTCAACACGGGTGTCGTCCTATGGAGCGGATGAAACGATTAGGCATGTATGACACCCAACTCCAAACCGTTCACATGACACAACTTATTGGTCATGAGATCGAAGACTTAACCGCCACTAGCACGCCGGTTGTTCACTGCCCCGAATCCAATATGAAGCTAGCCAGCGGCGCCTGCCCTGTTAGCGAGCTTCTCGCTCAGGATGTGGTGGTGGCGCTTGGCACAGATGGCGCCGCGAGCAATAACGACCTCGACATGTTCCAGGAAATGCGAACCGCAGCGCTGCTCGCCAAGGTCACGACCGGTGACCCAGAGGCCTTGAGCGCGGAAGACGCACTGCATATGGCGACACTTGGCGGCGCTCAATTTTTGGGCCTCGATAAAATGATTGGTTCTCTCGAACCCGGCAAACGCGCCGATGTGATCGCCGTGCAGTTAAACGACATTCAAAGCCAGCCCGTATATCATCCCGTCTCGCAATTGGTTTACACCTGCACAGGAAGGAACGTCACCCACACCTTTGTGGACGGTAAGCTTGTCTACGAGAAAGGGCGTTTTACTCAGTTTGATGTAGATGAACTGAAGGCCGATGTTGCGACATGGAAATCCAAAATTGGAGCGTTAACGTGAGTGCTACCGATAATCTCGACCCAGACGAAATCAGCAAGTTCGAGGCCATGGCTCAAAAGTGGTGGGATCCGAACAGTGAATTTAAACCGCTTCACGCCATTAACCCACTCAGGCTGGGTTACATCGCTGAGCGCGCACCGCTAAACGGCAGCAATGTACTCGACATAGGGTGCGGTGGTGGTCTCCTTACCGAAGCGATGGCGAAAGAAGGCGCCCGAGTCACCGGCATTGATATGGGCGAGATGCCGCTCCAAATCGCCAAGCTTCATTTGCACGAATCCAATTTGGATATCCGTTATGAGCGTTCGACTGCTGAGGATTATGCGCTGCAACACCCCGGACAATTTGACGTTGTCACTTGTCTTGAGATGCTCGAACACGTTCCCGATCCGAGCTCGGTCATTAATGCCTGCCACACACTGCTGAAACCCGGGGGGCAACTCTTCTTATCCACCATCAATCGCAACCCCAAGTCGTATTTGTTTGCCATCATTGGCGCTGAATATGTCCTACAGCTATTGCCTAGGGGCACCCATGATTTTGACAAATTCATTAAGCCGTCAGAGCTTGCGAGCGCGATTCGCGCTGAATCGCTCGACCTGAAGGATATCTGCGGGATGACTTATAACCCGATCAATCAAGTGTACAAGTTAGGCCGAGATACCGACGTCAACTACCTGATGCACGCTGAGAAGCCGTCCGTGGCTCTGTAACCGTCGTTTATGGACTTTGAAGGTAAAACCATCTTGGTGACAGGCGCTGGCTCAGGCATCGGCAGAGCAATCGCCATCCAACTGGCTCAACATCGAGCGAGGGTCGTGCTACTTGGCCGAACCGTCGAGAAATTGGAAGCCGTATTTGACGACATCGAAAAAGCTGGCGGCCCTACCCCATCGATTCTACCTGTCGACCTTGAGGGAGCGACTTCTGAGGACTACCAGGTGATTGCAAGCGCAATCGCCAATCAATTCGGGGGACTTTACGCGCTTGTCCATGTTGCAGGAGAGCTTGGTGAGCGCGTGCCTTTTGATCACTATCACGAGTCCACCTGGCAGCGCGTGATACGAATCAATTTCGAATCCACCGTCTCGTTGACCAGAGCGTTGCTGCCGCTACTTAGGCGCGAACCTCACGCCCGTTTGATCTTCACGAGTTCGAGCGTAGGCGAACATCCGCGCGCTTATTGGGGCGCCTACGCCGTATCGAAGTATGCGCTTGAAGGATTTGCCAAACTGCTCGCTGAGGAAATCGCCCAAACAACGAGTATCGATTTGACTGTGGTCAACCCCGGCGCCACTCAAACCGCCATGCGCCGGCAGGCTTACCCCGCTGAGAACCCAAGAGATCTTCCAACGCCGGACGCAGTAGCGATGAGATACCTTGCGCTTTTAGACCCCGGTAGTCAGCGGCAAGGCGCTAGACGCATGAACTCAGACGGCTCACTCATCGCGCTCAACGAGACACCACAGCACTCGTAAGCTCGGCCGACGCGGCAGATAGTGCAACGATACAGCTACCAGGATTAGTCCGCTCCTAGTCTGCCCTTGATTGACCCTGCACCCCAGCTAGGCCCGGCTGCAGTCGATTGAATCTTGCCTTGTGCTTTGTGCTTTGTGCTTTGTGCTTTGTGCTTTGTGCTTTTAGGAGAGGAAACTAACCATTGATCAAAAGCTAGCACCTTTCATCCGCCCGACATTGCCCACATCTTGATGCAAAACCTAGCTCTTATTCATCAAAACAGTTGATGCGAGCTCTGCACCGCTGAATCGCGGCTTACTTGTTAGCCTCGCGAGAGACGCGCACGCGGCGCCCTTTGGGGGACTTACCTTTCCCTTGATGCTGCGACCTGGGTAACTCGAGACCCGCCATTCGGTAGAGTTCAACTTCGTGCTGATCCGTCACCGCCTTGGTTTGCCCTGCCTTCACGCCAGACGGGATGAAGAAAGACCCGAAGCGAACCCGCTTCAGTCGGCTCACCGTCAGCCCTTGGGACTCAAACAATCTTCTTACCTCTCGATTACGGCCTTCCATCAGCACTACGTAATACCACTGGTTCGCGCCTGCTTCGTCCCGCCCCTTACGAATATCCGTAAAACGAGCAACTCCGTCCTCGAGCAGGACCCCTTCCTTCATCGCCTCGAGTTGCTCCTCTTTGACATCACCCAATACTCGGACTGCGTATTCTCGGTCGATGTTGGCACTGGGGTGCATTAATTTGCTGGCTAGGGCGCCATCCGTCGTGAAGAGCAGCAGTCCAGAGGTATTGAAGTCGAGCCGCCCGACCGCGATCCAACGCCCGCGACCAAGCTTAGGCAGCGCCGAAAACACGGTTGGTCTCCCTTCAGGGTCATCGCGTGAACAAATTTGGCCAGCCGGTTTGTTGTAAATGAGATGTCTGTGCTCTGCTTGCGATCGCCTAAGCGGTTTGCCGTCAACAGCAATCCGATCATCCTCGGTTACTCGGAGCCCGACCTCAGCAGGCTTGCCGTTAACCAGCACACGCCCCGCTTCAATCCACTGCTCCATGGTGCGGCGGCCGCCAAGCCCTTGCGCGGCCAAGACTTTCTGTAATTTTTCACTCATTAGAATTTCTGCTCACACCGTGCCAACGCAAAGGGTTAAAAGGAAAGCGTCTGCTTGCTTGGCCCTGTCACGCGTCCTTATTCTGATCTACGCCCATGTCGGGCTCGGGGTCGCTGCCCTCTTCTCCATTGTCAGCAGGATCAGCGGCTCTATCATTGGCTCTTTGATCGGCTCTTTGATCGGCTCTTTGATCGGCTCTTTGATCGGCTCTTTGATCGGCTCTTTGATCGGCTCTTTGATCGGCAGGGAGTCCCTTTTCGCTTTCCATCGGCGAAACCTCACCCGACTGCTCACCTCGCGGGTCGCCAGATTCGAGGTCATCCCAATCCTCATCGCGCTCTTCCGGGCGCGGCGCCATCACCTGTCTTATATTTTCTTGAATCTGATCGACTTGCTGCGACACCGCATCCAGATCGGTTTCATTCGCCCCTTCCAGCTCCAAATCTTCTGGCTCGAGCTCGATGCTTGTCATCTCAATCAATGGCTCTTCAATGGCAAGGGAAGCCTCCTCGGCAGCTATATCTTTGATCTCCTGAAGCGTTGGTAATTCTTCTAGACTGGCAACGTTGAAGTAATCTAAAAAGTGCTTAGTGGTGGCGTACATCGCAGGTCTACCTGGCACATCGCGATGACCAACGACGCGGACCCATTCTCGTTCAAGCAAGGTTCGAATGATGTTGGTTGAAACCGCTACCCCTCGTATCTCCTCGATATCACCGCGCGTGATGGGCTGCTTGTAGGCAATCAAGGCCAGGGTTTCGAGCAGCGCTCGCGTGTATCTTGGCGCTCTCTCTTCCCATAGCCGACTCACCCACTCCGAGTATTTTTCCTTCACCTGGAAGCGATAACCCGTGGCCACTTTCTTCAACTCGAATCCGCGAGATTCACAGTCCGCCTCGATCTCTGCAATCGCGTCTCGGATCTCACTGCGAGTCGGCGACTCCACAATGAAGAGCGACTCAAGATTGTCGATTGTGAGCGGTGATTCTGACGCCAAAATTGCGCCCTCGATGATGCGTTTTAACTCTGTCAATTCACTCATCTTCTTCCACCTCTGGGAGACTCTCGGTCAAACTCGCCGCTCTCGTTTTGACGTGAATCGGCGCAAAAGGAGCGGCTTGTTGTATTTCGATCAAGGATTCTTTGATCAATTCCAGAACGGCGATAAAGGTAACAACAACGCCGCGTCGTCCCTCTGATAGCTCAAACAACTCGATAAAAGGCAAGAACTGGTCACCCGTGTTTTTCACTTTGAAGAGTATCTGCGACATGCGCTCCCTTGTGGACAGCGGCTCCAGCGAAATATGGTGCGAGGCAAACTGATCAGCCCGCCTCAATACACTTGCTAGTGCCGTCAACAACTCCCTCATGTCTACATCAGGTAATGGCCTGGGACGGTTATTCTCTGGGGCTTTCGCTTTCGCCAGCCAGACCTCTCGATTGACTCGAGGCATTTCATCAATCGCCACAGCCGCATTTTTGAACCGCTCGTATTCCTGGAGTCGACGAATCAGCTCTGCGCGCGGATCATCTTCATCTTCGTCAGCCGCGTCTGGGCGGGGTAACAACATCCTCGACTTAATCTCTGCGAGCATGGCTGCCATCACCAAATATTCACTCGCCAATTCGAACTGCAGTTCTTCCATCAGCGCGATGTATTGCATGTACTGCTCAGTAATCTCTGCAACCTTGATCTCCAAGATATCCAGGTTCTGACGCCTAATGAGATAAAGGAGCAAATCGAGCGGACCCTCGAAGGCTTCTAGTATGACTTCGAGCGCATCTGGGGGAATGTATAAGTCGGATGGCAACTCGTTAAAAGGAACCCCGCCAACCAACGCCAATTCACTCTGGCGCTTTGGCATCGGCGCTAAAGGTTGGTCCTCGGAAGGCTCTGGTGACTGGGGTTCGGTCATAGCGAGCGATAATCCAGACCCATGACTGAGCGGACTTCCTCTAGCGTCGCGCGGGCTTGGGCGCGTGCTTTTTCACATCCCTCAGCAATGATCGAACGGACCAAATCCGGGTTCTGTTCAAATTGCAGCGCGCGCTCACGCATCGGCTGTTGCTCGGCCAAAATCGACTCAGCCAGCGGCGCTTTACAGTCAATGCAACCTATACCAGCAGAACGACAACCCTCTGTAACCCATTCACAGGTCGCTTCGTCCGAATAAATTTTGTGCAAGTCAAACACGGGGCATTTAGTCGGCTCACCCGGGTCTGTTCGTTTGACCCGCGCCGGGTCGGTGGTCATGGTTTTAATCTTTTGGGTCACCGAGTCTGGCTCCTCTCGGAGAGAGATGGTGTTGTTATAGGACTTCGACATCTTCTGACCATCGAGCCCTGGCATAACTGGATTCTCAGTGAGCAAAGCTTGCGATTCAGGAAGGATGATACGCCCACTGCCCTCTGCATAGCCGAGCAGTCGGTCCCGATCACCCAGCGATAAATTACCGGAGTCAGAAACCAGCGACTGCGCCTCGGCGAGCGCCTCCTCGCTGCCCTGCTCCATGTATTGCTTTCTGAGTTCGCGATACAGGCCCGCGTGCTTGCGCCCCAGTTTTTTTACAGCTTGCTCGGCGGCATCCTCGAACCCTGCATCTCTGCCGAAAATATGGTTGAAGCGGCGAGCGATTTCTCGTGTCATCTCCACATGCGGGACTTGATCAGCCCCCACAGGCACCAGCCCCGCGCGGTAAATCAAAATATCGGAGCTTTGCAGTATTGGATAGCCAAGAAACCCGTAGGTCGCAAGGTCTCTGTCTTTGTTCCTGCTGACCTGGTCCTTAAAAGTTGGGACTCGCTCGACCCAACTAAGCGGAGTGATCATTGATAGGAGCAAATGCAACTCTGCGTGTTCCGGCACTCGACTTTGGATAAATAAGGTCGTCGAGCTCGGGTTCACTCCCGCCGCGAGCCAGTCGATCACCATCTGCCAAACACTTTCCTCAATCTCGGCCGTGTCCTCGTAATGGCTAGTCAGCGCATGCCAGTCGGCAACGAAAAAGAGACAGTCATACTCGTGCTGAAGCTGTACCCAGTTTTTCAGCACCCCGTGGTAGTGACCGAGGTGAAGCCGGCCTGTTGGTCGCATCCCTGATAGCACGCGCGATTCGGGTTTATCATTACTCACAATTTGGCACCGGCTTGATTGAGGTCTCTTGCAACCCTTTATTCGGGTTTTCGATTGATGGCTGAATGGCCCATTCGGCCCCACACCTAACTGGGAGATCACCGCTTAACATCTCTTTCGCGGCATTCTCTGGCTCTAGGATTTCAGTGACCAAATTATAGCGTTTGAATCGCCTGTTTGTCTTGAAAACCGATTGATTGGGCTTAGGATTGCTGCCGATCTATCCACCCTTTTGACAGCCACTGATCAATGAAAAAGAACTAACGCCGGTTAACGATGGGTCGCTCAGCGCCATAGAGACTCAATCAGCCAGCTCTTACGGCTTAAAACGCAGAAAAATCCCCGGCGCCTTGCCTGATCACCTCAGGCAGTTCCCCGGTCAAATCGACGACTGTGGTTGGTTCAAGTAACCCGGCGCCACCGTCGACCACCAAGTCGACCTCGTGCTCAAGCAGTTGTCTTATCTCGTATGGGTCGAATTCAGGAGTTGATTGATCGGGCATGATCAGGGTGGTGCTAAGGAGCGGGCCTCCCAATTCCTCTAAAATCAATTGTGTGATTCGACAATCAGGTACGCGAAGCCCAATGGTCTTTCGCTTTGGTTGAACCAAGCGCTTTGGAACCTCTCTCGACGCCTCGAGAATAAACGTGAACGGGCCCGGAATCGTTTTTTTCAATAATCGATAGTTTGGATTATTGACTTGAGCCAAGGTCCCCAGATCGCTTAGATCACGGCAGACTAACGTACATTGATGATCATCTGGCAGGCGGCGAAGCCGCAGCATCCGAGCCAGCCCTTCTCGATTGTCTATTGCGCACCCAAGCGCGTAGGCCGCATCGGTTGGGTAGGCCATGATGCCCCCTTGCCCCAAAATTTGAACAGCCTGCCGTGCTAGCCGTAATTGCGGATTCTCTGGATGCATTGCAAAAAATTGGCTCATTCGTTCATCACTCTGATAGGGCTTACGCTTGGTCCCTAGTGTAGCGCGACTCTGGTCTGGCGTACGCGGTTACGCCTATCTTTAGAAGCCGACGATCGAAGGGCGATCCGCCCTGTTCTGACTTGCTTCGACTGGTCGACGCACGCACTCGGCTCGTATTCATGTAACGACAATCAAGTTTGCGCTATTCTTGGCAATCCATCAGGCGGTCATGCAAATGCAACAATTTGCCGAACTCGGGCCAGCGTTACTTTTCTTTGGCACGTGGATCATTACCAAAGATATTTTCTTAAGCACTATGGTGCTGATAGGAGGCGTTAGCGTATTTGCTGCCTACGAATATGCGACCAAGCGAAAATTGCGCGGCACCACGCACCTGTATCTCTGGTCTGCTTGGGTTCTAGGGGGACTTACCCTCTTGTTCCGCGATGAAACCTTCATTCTTTGGAAGCCAACGATAGTGAACTGGATTTTTTGCAGTGTGCTCTTTGGTGCTCAGCGGTTCGCAAATACATCGCTCTTTCAGCTCTTGCTTGGCAAACAACTCTCGCTCCCCCGAGAGGTTTGGTTCAAGTTGGGTTATGGCTGGAGCTTGGGTTTTTTCATCGCTGGCGCCCTGAATCTGATCGTCGCTTACAATTTCAGCCTCGACTTTTGGATGGCCTATAAGCTCGTTGGCGGTTTTGGGCTCACACTCACGTACACGGTGATTATGATGGTGTATCTGCACAAGCTCGGGTTGCTCGGCCAGTTGGAGCCAGGCGAGCAAAGTGAGCTCTCATCGAAGCCGAAGGAATAATCAAATGCTATTTGCCATATTCGGTCACGATCGCAATGGGGCGCTTGCGCGACGCCTTGAAGTTCGCCCACAGCACCTGGCGCGAATCGACCAACTCGTGGAAGAAAACCGCATTCTAATTGCGGGCCCCCTACCCAAGTCCACGGATGAATCCTCTACTGAAGAAGGTTTCCACGGCAGCTTGATCATTGGTGAGTTCGACTCGATAGAAGAAGCAAGGCGGTGGGCAGAGGGTGATCCCTATTTCACCGAGGATGTTTTCGAGAAAGTCGACGTGTTTCCATTTAGACAAGTGAGACCCTAGGCGTAAGCGACACGGCTCATCATGGACAGATATCTATTCCTCCAGCGAAGCGTCACCATCAACTCGCTTGCCTTGGCACTAATGGGGCTTCTTCTTAGCCCATCAATTTCTGCGGATGAGGTGTACATCCACGACAAGTTGTACGTCCCTCTTCGATCGGCACCGAGCGCTGACGCACCGGCTGCAACCAGCAGCCTCGCAAGCGGGACCAAGCTCCACTTGATCGGAAAGGAGACTGAATCACCCTTTGTCAGAGTGGTTTACACCGACAGCGAAGGGAAGTCGGTCGAGGGGTTCATTCATCAGCAATACCTGTCCGAAGAGCGAGTCGCCGCGGATCAACTCAGCGATGTCGTCAGTGAAAAGGCGGCGATCGCAGCAGAGGCTCAGCAATTGCGAGAAGATTTCGCCACCCTTGACGCAGCCTATGCCGAATTGGTCCTTCGCCATGAGCAAGGCCTAGAGAGGCTGTCGGCTTCCGAGGAGGAAGCGGAGCGGCTGACGGTTTTATCCCAAAGCGCTGCCCAACTCGAGTCAGAGCGCGTTAGGCTCGCCCAACAAAATGCGCTCTTAATAGAAGAAATCGATGCATTACGGCACACCGAGAGCGCTCACCAAGCAGATATCGAGCAACGTTGGTATCTCATTGGTGGCGGATCAACCGTCGTTATGGTGGTGATCGGATTTCTACTCGGTCGCCGTATTTACCACCGTCGTTATGCTGGAGGGTGGTCGTGAAGACAGCACTCAGTGTCAATCTCAACAAGATAGCGGTGATTCGAAACGCGCGAGATACTATTATTCCTGACATTGTTGAGGCAGCTAAAACCTGCATCAACGCAGGCTGCCATGGCATCACTGTGCACCCTAGACCGGATCAACGGCATATCCGTGTGGACGATGTTTATCGATTGGCAGAGTTTCTAAAAGATTACCCTGCCATTGAATTTAACATTGAGGGCAACCCCGAGGCAGGTGCAGAGGCCAACGGTTACCCAGGATTTCTTGAACTGGTTGAGTCGGTGCGACCGCACCAGTGCACGCTTGTACCGGACGACCCGTTTCAGCTGACCAGCGATCATGGCTGGGACATCATCGGCAACGGAACCGCGCTGACAGCGTTCACTGAACGCCTCCACAACATCGATGCCAGAGTGAGCGTCTTCCTCGACGCCGACCCCTTACAATTAGAACAAGCACCAGAAACGGGCATTGATCGCATTGAATTGTACACGGGCCCCTACGCCGAGGCGGCCAGTCGTGGGGAAACCGAGTCCGCGCTTCAGCCCTTTACTGCCACAGCGGAAGCAGCACTGGCGTTGGGTATTGGCGTCAACGCTGGTCACGATTTGAACCTCGACAATCTTACTCCGTTTATCAATGGGGTCCCCAATGTGTTGGAAGTGTCCATCGGTCACGCGCTAGTCACCGATGCGTTGTGGTTAGGACTTGAGGAAACGGTTCGGCGTTATCTAACTTGCCTTGATCAGGGCAACTAAACCCCAACAAATCCTCTGACTCTTTTATCGTCTGACATTAGGCAGTATGATCTCAGCCCTATTTTTTTAAGATATCCAGGCGGACCATGGCCATCAAACTCATTCTCGCAGCAATTCTTTCTCTTGTTCTTTATGTTGCACTGTCCTTTTTTGAAGGCACGGGACTTAGCTTTCCAAGCTCTGCAAATGACGCAGGGAAACTCGCGATCCTTTTCCTGGGTGTGCTCGTTGCCACACTTCTCGGAGGACAATCCTCAGTCGATTTCGATGATGATACGGATGAAGATGAGGAGGACTTTGATGCGTCGGACGAGGACGACTTCGACGATGAGGATTACGAAAACGGCACGGTTAAGTGGTTCAATACCAAGAAGGGGTACGGCTTTATCACCCGAGAAAACGGTGAAGATCTTTTCGTTCACTTCCGCAATATCAAGGGCCAAGGCCGAAGAAGCTTGAACGATGGCGAGCCAGTCACCTTTGTCGTCATCGAGGGAGACAAAGGCCTACAGGCCGATCAAGTCAGCGCCCAGTAAGCGTCTCCATCCTATGGCGGATGTGTTTATCTTAGGCCCGCGGTCCGAGCTCGAGGCGCTATCCATCGAAGATGCACCTGAAGATACCGGATACTGCCTATCCGCTGGCCCAATTGATAGAGAATCAAGAGCTGTGCTCTACGCGCAGTTGTCAGGCGGTTTCATTGATGACGCGTTGGCTCATGAGCAATATGACCATTCCATCGATGACCAAGGGCCACACCTCTTTGCACTTTCGGCAGAAATGATCACCAGTATGGCTGCTATCGATGACGATCGAAACGAGATTGTCGTAGGTGATTGGCTAGCCTCCGAACCGATGGCTCGTCACGACCTCGAGCTGGTCGATGTCTGCCAATTTTTGTTTGACCTTAGCCATTTCTGCCAACTCGCCATCCAAACACCAGAGCTCGGTGTGTACATCCTGAGTGAGGGATAACCCTTGGCAGTTTACTCAACTGAATTTGGAAGACTGTGCCCCCGTTGTGAAAAGGCCATCGATTCCTGTCAATGCAGCGATGCCAACCGTTCATCTGGGGTCCAGGGTCCGGTCTACATCAGAAGAGAATCCAAGGGTCGCGGCGGGAAACCCGTCACGCTCGTTAGTGGTTTTGCGCTTGAAACGGCGGCGCTATCAACCCTTGCCAAAAAACTGAGAAAACGGATCGGAGTAGGCGGCAGTGTGGTCGACGGTGAAATCCTTTTACAGGGCGATCATCGAGCGGCTGTCCAAACGTATCTTTCCAGCGCAGGTTTTGAGGTGAAGATCAGTGGCGGCTAGGCATACGATTCTTATCACAGCCTCTGAGCTCGCAGATGAATTAAAAGGCGAGGTGCCTCCAGTGCTCCTCGACTGCCGATTTAACCTGCTGGACCCAGAAGAAGGGCGAGCGCAATACCGTGAGGGTCACATTCCTTCCGCACTGTATCTGCACCTGAATGACGATCTGTCCGCCCCTGTCGAGCCTGGACGAACAGGCCGTCACCCACTCCCTGACTTATCGGCTTTGGGCCAGCTGCTCGCGCGATTAGGCATCAATAGGGATACGCCCGTCGTTATATATGACCAACATCAAGCGGGCTTCGCTGGGCGCTGTTGGTGGCTACTGCGCCATTTAGGCGTCCGTCGCTCTCGCCTCCTGGATGGTGGATTTGTAGCATGGCAAGCCGCAAGTGGACAGACTGAACAGACCGCGCATGTTCCAAACGCTATCGACTGGGGCCCTGGGAAAGTTCATACACGCACCGCCGACGCCAAGGCAGTTGAGCGGTATTCGCAACTGCTAGCACCCAGTGCATGGGATCATGCTTCGAGCGAAGGAGAGTCGGACGTTAACCTCTTGGACGCGCGAGATCACGAGCGTCATTTGGGGCGAATTGAACCCATCGATCCTGTGGCGGGTCATATCCCAGGCGCCTTGTGCAGACCCTTTACAGCGAACCTCGATGACGAGGGGCGTTTCCTCCCGGTGGATACACTACAGCAGGATTTCTTAGCGCTTGGGCTTGATGAGACACAGCCAGTCGTTTGTTATTGTGGCTCTGGCGTTACAGCAACCATTAATTTAGTTGCTCTCATCCTAGCCGGGTTCGAAACGCCAATCTTGTACCCTGGTTCGTTTAGCGAGTGGATTACCGACGCGTCAAGACCCATTGGCGGCGAGCATGACCCACTATCAAACTGAACCTGCTGATATCAGATGGACCAATGGCCGTCCCGCAAGCCCGCGGTTCGAAGATCACTATTGGGCCATGGGGGATCCCTTTGAGGAAAAAGCGTTTGTCTTCCCCGGACAGCACGATTTAGCAGCGAGATGGCAAACCAAACAACACTTCACGATAGTCGAGCTAGGGTTTGGGTTTGGCCACAACTTTCTCGCCACGGCTGAGGCGTTCCTTAAAGCCAAACCAAGCGGCATTCTCCACTACTTTGCTGTCGAACAATTCCCCATTTCGCGCGAGACGCTTGATCAATATTGGCGATCGCGGGGCCACCCGCTCTATGAGCGGATGATTGAGACTTACCCTGATCTCATTGCGAATTGGTTCACCGTCTGGTTCCATCCCTCGATCCGGTTGATCTATGTCTTTAAGGATGCCAACCAAGCCCTTCCTGAAATGGAGTCGGCCGTGGACGCCTGGTATCTCGACGGTTTTAAGCCCGCAACCAATCAAGCCGTATTCAACCCTTTCGTCTATCAGCAGATCGCAAGACTCAGCAAACCCGGAGCAACCGTCAGCTCCTTTTCCGTGGCCGCCAGCCTACGCCAGGGCCTTAGCGCTTCTGGCTTCACGGCCACTAAACGCACGGGTTTTGGCAACAAGCGCGAGCTACTGTTTGCTACCAACAGTGGGACATGGAAACCGACCAACTGCGAACATCTAGAGGATGAGCCCCTCATCGTTGGCTCGGGCCTAGCGGGACTTGGGGTGAGTGAGGCACTCAATCGGTACGGCATCCGTCATCAATTAATTGCGTCGACTTCTCACACTGGAGCATCCTGTCAGCCCGCGTACAACATCTACCCACAGATATCACTGGTTCCCGACGCGAGAGCCAACTTCTCGCTTGCCGCCCACTACTTCGTGCGCCAACACGCGGCCAATTTTAACGAGCAGCCGCTCTGCTGGCGAAGCCTTGATCAAACGCGGCAAGGCCGAATGAACCGACTGTCTGAATTGCTGCCTGACTCACTCATGAGAGTCGATGAAGACGCAGTGCTATTTCCGACGGCGGGTACGCTGAGGCCACAAGATCCTGAGATCACGCCTCGTCACGTCACACGCATCACCGAGCGAGACCAGGGTTGGGAGGTGTTGTTCGATAGCGGCGAGGGCATCGAGGCTAAAACCATCATCCTAGCAACCGGCGCAGCCACCCCAAGCTTTCTGCCGTGGTCTATGAAAACAATCCGCGGGCAGTCCATGACCATTCGATGCGATGAGGAACTGCCCCACCTGTATTCAGGCGATTTCGGGCTGAGTCGCTTGAGTCCCAACGAGTATTTGGTAGGCAGCACTTACGCGCTCGACGATGAGGGCATTGATGTAAGGGAGAGTGACGTGCAAACCCTAACGCAGCGCCTTCTCAGCCACTTCTCGACCGCAGAGATTACACCCATTGCTCACCACACTGGCGTGCGAGTCGCTTTTCCAGATCGAATGCCGGGTTTCGGAGAGAGCTTGACGCATCAACGGATGCTTCAAGAGGATCCCCGACTGGAACGCTCCTTTGAAGGAGGGCTTTGTGTTCAGTCAGCAATCAGTGAAGGCCAGAGGGAAAGCGCCTCGGGTGCACGCTTTTTCGCAGCCACAGGGTTTGGCTCCCACGGCGGCACACACGCGAGCCTCGCTGGGGAATCAATTGCGGAGATGATCGCTGGCGCTCCTCGAGCGCTGCCGCGGAGCATGAGGGACAAATTTCGACCAGACCGCTTTGATCCGAGCCGAGGCTATAGAGCTAGGGAATCAGTCGAACGCTGATCACATCATCGACCGCTCGAAGTACCTCGGCGAGTTCCTCTTCCGGGCTCGCTTCAATATCGATCAGATTGTAGGCCAATTCGTCACGACTCTTATTGATCATGTCGATCACATTGATGTTTCGGTCGGCAAGAATACTGAGTACCGACCCAAGCAATCGAGGAACGTTGCGATTCACGATGGCGATCCGACATCCTGTCTGACTTCGCTCAAGGTTTACCGCAGGGAAATTAACAGAATTCTTGATATTGCCGTTGGCGAGAAAATCGATCACTTGATCAGCCACCATCATCGCGCAATTCTCTTCTGCCTCGTCTGTGCTGGCTCCAAGGTGCGGTGTGGCTATCACGCCATTGATGCCGAGCAATTCTAGCGTCGGGAAATCTGAGATGTACTGGCTCAGCTGACCCGCTTCAATGGCCTGCCGAATGGCGCTGGGTACTACCAACTCTCCGCGAGCAAAATTGAGCAAAACAGCGCCGGGTTGCATGAGTGCGAGTTGCTCTTCGTTAATTAACCCTTCGGTTTCCGGGAGCGCTGGAACGTGCAGCGACACCAAGTCGGACTTCGCAAGCAGCGCTGCCATGTTTTCCATACGCTGCACCTGACTGGACAGTCTCCAAGCCGCTTCGACTGACAGTGCGGGATCATAGCCAAGCACGCGCATACCTAACCCCAGCGCCATATCAGCCACCATCGAACCAATAGCACCGAGGCCAACGATGCCTAGCGTTCGCCCGTTCAATTCACTGCCTTTGAACTGTTTCTTAGCCGCTTCTACTTGAGCATTGAGCGCTGACTTTTCCTGGTCGGAATCGAGTTGATTGACATAATCAATGCCCTGAACAATGCCCCGCTGGGATAGGAGTAGCCCCGCCATCACGAGTTCTTTTACAGCGTTTGCGTTGGCGCCCGGCGTATTAAATACCACAACCCCGCGGTCAGATAGTTCGGCAACAGGTATGTTGTTGACTCCAGCACCGGCTCGCCCAACCGCCAACAACGCATCGCCAGATTCCTCTACCGTTAACTTGTGGCTTCTAAGCAGAATCGCCTCTGGCGCAGGAATATCATCCCCAAGGTTGTAATCCGCACGGTCAAACTTTGACAGTCCCTTGTCCGAGATATTGTTAAGTGTTCGGATTTGAAACATGCCTGACCCTCGCCACGAAAAGCGCGTATTGTACACAGATCAATCGCATCGAGGTGTCAATCGCTTCAATCAAGCGTTGAAATTCACTCAAATTCCCATGGCCTATCCCAACTTGGAGTCGAGTCCTTGACCCCCATCCGCCAATGACACAACCTCGTTTGCCTTTTCTGGACCAGCGCGCAGCTTTGCCCCCCCCGAAGCTTCGAATGGCTCCTAAGCCAGAAACTCACTCAAAAATCGCCCGGTTTCCATCAGGGGCTGACGCTTACTGGCGCTGGACGAGCAGATAGCACGCTCAAGATCTTGGATATCCGAACCGCTGCCTCCACTCTGGATCATTGATGACTTTCACTCATTTCGATTGGAGGCTGTATTACATGTGCTAAGGGCGCTTTCTGAAGAATCTTTACACGTCCCGCTGAGGGCTCTTTACACGTCCCGCTGAGGGCTGCTCGTCCCGCTGAAAGCTCTGCTCATCGCCCTCTGTCTTTTCACAAAGCCAGCATCACGAGTCAGGGCAATCGATCAAAGCAATGACGCCGGCTCCAAATGGTGAAGCCAATCATCAGGGCCGCCACAATCAGCCCCAGCCCTAGTTGAACAAACTGCACGCTCTCACTGCTCATCATCTCAGCTGAGACATTCGCACGAGACCAAAACCAATCCGTCAGCCAGGCCACATCAAAAAGAAGATTTTCTACCAATGTAGCCACCAACGGGACGCCAAGCACCCAAAGTAGCGGGGTGCGCAACGCCCACTGTGAGACAAGAAGACTCCAGGCGAAAAAGGGCGCAATCCAAGCAACCTGCACCATCATGGTTTCAGCGTAGCTAGCCAACCCGACTCCATGGATGGCCATCGCCTCAGCAATAAGTGCCGTATCTGACACCATCGCAGCAGCACCGATGGACGAGATCAAAACGATGATCCCGCCTGCCACCCAGCCAATGAGAAAATAAGTCATTGGCAGCAGGATCCAGCCATACAACCACTTCGCCAGCACCGTTTCGGTATTCGAAAGGGGGAGCGACAGCCAAAACAAAATGCTTCGATCCTTTCGCTCCTGGTATAACGCTGACAGAACATAGGCCCAACCAACGAGCAGACCAAGCAATCCAAACCCCATGGTGACTGCAGATCCCGCGTTTGCTATCGGTGCTCCGAGTGAAGACAAATCCGCTTCCACGCCATTCAATTGAATCTGGGTCTCCCAGTTACCCGCCTGATCAATGAGTAGTTCATTGCCGATGAGTACGGCAATCAGTGACAGAACAATGAGCAATCCACCAAACCCAAGCGGTAACTTGTAAGAAAGTGTCGGGTGCTCCCAGCGCTCTCTTCGAGCCATGTAAGTCCATTTATTCAAGGCTGTATTCATTATTTATCTCCTAATGATGGCCGCCTGCTGGCGATGCATCCCCAACCAGCGCCACAAATAACTCAGCCAAACTGGTTTGACGGACCTGACCAAGCGATTGCCACTCAGTGTCAGGATGATCCTCAAAAATCATCACTGCGCCTGCTAAATTGGCTCGCTCGTAAATGGGTTTTCTCGCACGAGCACTTGCCAATGATTCAGGATTGACGTCAACGCTCACGTACTTCGCTGCGATATTTTCGATAGTGTCATTCAGCAAGATCTGACCTTGATCGATCATCACCAGATCAGAGAGCAGGAACTCGATCTCCTCAATCTGGTGGGTGCTGATCAAGAGCGATCGCGATTCATTAAGAAATCGCTCATACAGCTGACGGTAGAAGGCCTCGCGATACAGCAAGTCGAGCCCCAAGGTTGGCTCATCGAGTACAAGCAATTGAGAATCAAGCGCAAGCACCAAGGCCAAATGCAACTGTGTCACCATGCCTTTCGAAAGGCTGCTAATTTGCGCGGTGGCACCGATTTGGGAATCGGCCAGCAACGCTTTTGCCTGCTCGACCTGGAAATAGGGATGGACAGCAGTCATGAATTCAAGCGCCTGATCAACGCGTAACCACCGAGGCAAAATCCCGACGTCCGAGATAAAGCTAACCGACTCCATGACACGGTGGCGGCTGGTTTTAGGGTTTTGCCCCATCACCTCAATGTCACCGCTATAGTCGGTAAACCCCAACGCTGCCTTGATGGTCGTCGTTTTACCTGCGCCGTTACGGCCTAGGAACCCAATCACCCTACCTGGTGGTACCTCGAAATGAACGTTCTTCAATATTTCTTTGCCATCGATGGACTTCGATAGCGACCGAATCGATAAGAGCGCCTGGTCTTTTAGGGGAGCATTCTCTAACACCGTATTCATGACTCTTTCTCCGTTAGGTCTTTGAGCGACCACTCCAGTCGCGCCAATTTCGTTTTAATCACCGGCCACTCCTCCTCAATGAATCGTTTTCGCTCGAGTTGCAGCAATCTCTCTCGTGCACCCTCTACCAAATACATGCCTAGTCCCCGCCGCTTCTCCAGAACGTCATCATCAACGAGTCTCTGGATGGCTTTACTTGCAGTCAGCGGATTCACACGATGTGTTTCGGCGATGGCCCGAACAGATGGCAGCGGATCGCCTTCTTGGATCGCGCCGTCTATGACCAGCCCCACTAAATGCTGGTGGATCTGCACATAAATCGGATCTTTTTCATTCCACTGAATCGACATCGCGCGCCCTCATGAAGCCTTTTCGATTGAATCCGGTGTCACACCCCTCTCAGCATCCACATCAAGTTGCAGGTTGATAGATACCTCTTCGCTCGCGTCATCAGCATCAAGCTGTATCGATAATCGAACGTTTTCCAGAGATTCGAGAGCCGTGAGTGCCATTAATTCAGCAAGTCCCGTGGCTGCCTCCTCCGAGCGAACCAGTTGCCGCATTGCGGCCAACTGATCTGCGTCGTCCAACGCTTCGATCCTCTTCAATTCGGCCAGTAGCGCCATCGCTGGTGACTCGCTTGAGAGTTTGCGAAGCATTTCCGTCTGTGACGGGTCATCCATTGTTTCTATCTGCGCCAATTGGACCGCTAGCTGGTTAACAGCATCGCGCTGCTCAGCAGACTCGCTAAACACCAAACTGATCGATGAGGACTCAGCATTGGCTGGCCCTTGGACATTTCCAGCATCGATCATTTCGGCGAGAAGAATCGCGCCCCCCACCAGCACACCGACAATCACTGCTTGAATGTATCGCTCGTTCATTGCTGCACCTCAATTATGTAAAAGCTGCTTTGCGCAGCTGTCTTATCCCTTGGGTCCGACCCCCCTTCCGAGTTGAAAGTCACTGCCTACAACTTGGCTATTGGGACTGGTTCATTCTCACTGCTGCGATATAGTGTATTACTAATGTATAACACTAGTCAATCAACAATGCTTATTGTTGCTCGATGGCTTGGTTTTCAACGAGGATCTACTGCAGGCAAAAACAAACGGCTTTGCCGTGCAATCAGGAGCGGATGGCCTTACAGCAACCTTCAGCTCGGAGCGAAACGACGAGTGATCGCTACACCGGGTTCCGCTTTGGTGGAGAAGTGGTGGACAATACTCGACTTTCTGATGCCGACTTCGGGGGCGATATCCTGAGAGCTCATCATCGAACACCCCTAGTCTGATTCAGCTCCTGACCTGCATCGAGAATCCTTCCTGCCGTTGCAATCATCAGTTAAGCGGAGGCGTGTGCGCTTTCACGAAGGGAACCAGCGCCTCCAGTATTTGCGGAAGCTCTCTGCCAAATGCAAACGTGGAGTTATTGATCAGCGTCGTGGCAGCTCTTGAGTTCGTGATCGGATGCAGGTTGTCGCTGTACTGATCGTGATGCAGCAGCAGAGTCGCAGGAACCCTGATCGCGGCCAGCGCTTCATCCTGCATCCCCAGCGCCGTCTGGAAGCGAGTCGCCTGCAGGTGTTCGCCTGAGGTTCGCATCGCTGTTAAGAAATCTGACACGTTAGTCGCGAAGAATCGTGCTCGCCGCTCCGGCGTATTACGGTCTAGATAAGCGCTCCAATATTCCGTTTCAGCCACGTCCTGCATCGAGGCGAGAGGCAGGTTATCCAGATGTTCTCTCGTCATCAGGGTTTTCTCTGGTAGGTACTTAAAAAAGTAATCCTCGGACAGACGAGCAGCCGCATACGGACCACCAGTGAGTGGCGCAATGATGAGCGCCGCAATGTCTTCCGGATAGCGTGACGCCAGTATCATGTTGGAACGCCCGCCAGAGGACATGCCATAGAATGCGGCAGGCGCCACCCCAAGGCGTTGAACCAAGATGTGCAGGTCCTCCCCCTCCTCTACCATCTGTGGCTGACTGCCGAACGTGACTTCTGACAGGCCGATGTTCCGACGGTCGTAAATGATCACTCTGAAATCCGGCTCTGCTGCAGCAACATTACGCGCGAACCCTCCGAAGCCCCTGGTGTCTCCGTTTCCTCCTGGCGTGACGATAAGGGGAATCGACCCCTCAGGATTGTAAATCTCGACATGGAGAGTCACGTCTCTTTCCGGTCGCAAATTGACTTCCCGGATTTCGACGGGCACTTCCTCGGCGCCTGGTTCAGGCACGGCGTTAAAATATACGGGAAACCAAGAATTGTTCGCAGCTCCGCGGAAGAGCGTCACATCAATTTCGTCATTCTCGAACGCACCGCCGAACTGTTCGTTGGGCTCACTATTTACCTGAAGCGGTGTTTGTGCCCGGGCTATTGTTGAGATCAACATAACAAGTAAAGCCAGCGAACATCGCAGCATGGCCTGCTTCGAGTTTCTATTTTTCATGAGATGAACTCCTTCAATACTAACGGCAGGTTCTGACAATTAAGACGTGCAATCACTCGCGAGGTAGCGAGCGCTATCGAGAATCTGCGCAGGGTTCAACGCTATAGGGGGCGACTTATCGATTGAGATCAATCGCCAAAACCCGCGCTGGCTAGACACTTGGAATCAATCCCGATAGTCAAGCGGGGGCGCTCGATCTCCCAATAAGGCCTCATACTTGAATTCAGGTCCTCTACGGCGATCAAATTCGGCTTTAGCCCCACGAACCAATGCGGGATCAAGCATCAAGTCTCTTGCAGTAAGCGCCAGTGCCTTTGCTGCCAACATCATGCCTTTCGTGCCTATGCTCGTACCACCAGCGGCAATGGCTTGCCAACTGTGTGCGGAGGTTCCGGCCACCCAGGTTGCCGTGGTCAGGCCCGTCGTTGGCACTACCCAACTCACATCTCCCACATCGGTTGAGCCGCCCCCCTGCTGAAGCTTCATGGGCTGGATCATCCGCTCAAATGCCGGAATGGACTGAGATAAACCCAGTGTGGACTGAATTTCATTAGCAAACTGCCGCTCGCTCTCCGACAATTCGAAACCACCCAGCCAGGATAGATTACGGTGCATAGCGGTCGCCAGCGCTTCATTAGGCAATAAGCTGTGATTGCCATGCATGGTTTCGACGCTGACGTCGGTGCCAGTACCCATCGCGGCTCCGTCTGCCGCTAACATGACGCGATCCCATATTGTTTTTAAGGTTTCGGCATCCGGGTGCCGGATGTAGTAGTACACCTCAGCCGCATCAGGGACCACGTTGGGTGCCTTGCCGCCTTCGGTGATCACGTAATGAATACGCGTTTCTTGGGGCACATGCTCGCGCATTAAATTAACCATGAAGTTCAATGCTTCAACGCCGTCAAGCGCAGACCGTCCGCGCTCGGGTGCGGCAGCAGCATGGGAAGACTGGCCCTTAAAACGAATCCTGGCTGACTTGTTAGCGAGGCTCGTTGCGGGGTTCGCGGTATTCCTGTCAGCAGAATGCCAATGCAAAACCGTGTCTACGTCATCGAACAGACCCGCTCTGACCATATAGACCTTGCCCGACCCACCCTCTTCCGCTGGCGTCCCATAAAGACGAATCGTACCCTGGCGCCCCGTATCTTCTAGCCAATGACGTAAAGCGATCGCTGCCGCGGTTGAGGCAGTCCCAAAGAGGTGATGGCCGCACGCGTGACCCGCACGCTGGTTGGGAAGCTCATCGCGACGGGGCAAGGCGCTCTGAGTAATCCCCGGGAGCGCATCAAACTCTGCCAAAATACCGATGACGGGCTGCCCCGAACCAAAGCTTGCAACAAACGCCGTTGGTATATCTGCTACTCCCTCTTGGATACTGAACCCCTCTTCTCGGAGGGTTTGCTGAAGTAGTGCGCTACTCTTAACTTCTTGATAGCCCACCTCCGCCCAGTTCCAGATGCGCCGACTGATCCCCTCATAGCGCACCGTATTTGCCTCTATCGCGGAAAGCATGGTTAGTGCGTCGTCGTCCATCTCATCTTCGGCAAGCGAGATTGGAATCTGAAGGGACCATACCCCTAACAGAGCAAGCACCAAGCAGACTCGGAGGTAGTTCATGATGCGAGCACGAGCGCTACACCTTTCGAGCAAGCTCGCACCATTTGCATATCGTATTTGTATCATTCGCCTCCTCCCATCAATGGTGTCTCAATTGACCCGTGAGGGGCCTCTGCAGCGGGCCATCAACTATTCGACGCTACTATCCAATCATTAACCCACGACATTTGCTACTCATGGCGGACGTCTTGCACCCCTATTAACGCGTCAACCCCAAAAGATCGCTACAGGTTCACTCGATAGACGTATGGCAACGGACGTTCGGCCGTCGAATCAATGCAATGCGCAAGCGATGTCTTGGCGCTCAATCATCTTTGATGCTATCTCTTTTGGCCGCGCCTCTAGCGCTGCAAGAGCAAAACGTGGCTGATACTCGGGCCAGGTGCCATAGACCACGACCAATAAGTTGTCGCACAAACCCTTGTCTCGAATCATTCCTTTTTGGATATGCTCCCTAGGCTTTTTCCCCTGTAACCGCATCGATCAACTCGATAATCTTCTCGGTGCCATCGCCAGCCTGCTGATCTGAGATCGCCGCTCGGTAGCGCTCAGGCTGCGCCCACACTTTCTCAATCGAGGCGAGCAATGCCTCTACCGTTGCGTCTTGCTCATGCAATACTGCTGAGCAACCCGCCCTTTCAAACAACGCCGCGTTTTGAAGTTGATCTCCTCGACTAGCGCCGAGCCCAAGCGGAATCAACACGTGTAATTTTTTGAGTGCCAGCAGCTCATACAACGCATTCGCACCTGCTCGACTGATGACGAGATCCGCCGCCGCGAGGACATCACCAAACTCATCGCCGATATATTCAAAGGCTAGGTACCCATTCTTTTCGGGCGCTTCCTTGATACCCGCTGCCCCTAGGACATGAACGACCGTCCAGTTCTCGAGCAGCGTGTCGATTGAGTCAAAGATCAACTGGTTGATACTCGCAGCCCCGAGTGACCCCCCCACAATCAGCAGCATTGGCTTCGAACCGGGCTCCCTTTCCAGGCCAAGAAAGGCTTTACCGCGCTGATCTGACACATTTTTCAAAGCCTTCCGGAGCGGCGTTCCCGTATGGACCGCTTGCTTACCGCTCACGTGCACGAGCGATGCTTCAAAATTCACGCATATCGCCTTAGCTATCGGAAAGCAGAGCCGGTTAGCAAGCCCCGGCGTCACGTCGGATTCATGCACGATGACCGGAATTCGACAAAGCCTGCCAGCGACTACGACAGGTACTGCGGCAAACCCACCCTTTGAAAAGACAATGTCTGGCTTAAAGCGCCAGATGGCCATAACGGCTTGAATGGTGCCCAGCGCAATACGAAATGGGTCGGTAAAGTTTTTCCAGTCAAAGTATCGTCGAAGCTTCCCAGAGGCGATCTGAACCAGGGGCAGACCCGCTTGTTGGACCAAGTCTGCCTCTAGAGGATGGCGAGAACCCACGTAAAGCACTTCATCCCCTCTCGCGAGAAGCTGCTCGGCAATCGCGATGTTGGGGGTTACGTGCCCGGCGCTGCCGCCACCCGTCAAGACAATTTTCATGCGCTGTCGGCCAGCACTTGACGAACCAATGGCAACGTAACCTTTCTCTTTTCCCTGAGACTTTGCTCTGCCACTCGCGCCAACACAGAAGCGAGTTGGGAGAGTTCTCTTGCAGAACGCTCGATGAGGTACTTGGCTGCAGCCTCGGGCAAAACGAACCCTTCATCTTCAGCCATATTGAGCAGCACGTCCCGCTTCTGATCATCACTCAGGGCGGTCAAGGAATGCGAGACCATGGCACGACACCGCGAGGCAAGATCCTCGGTCGCGAAGGTAGTTTCAAATGCAGCCTGGGTCGCGGCAAAGTAGCATCGAGGTTGGTCAGCCGACTGGGAGAACCCGTTGATTAACCCATAAAGCGCCAATGCCCAGTCGCTAAGATGAGCAACAGCCTGAACGTTGTCGATGGCCACGACGTCAATCTCATTGAGCGACGACAAAGCAGCTGGGTCCTCAAGCGCTGCTAGATCCAAGTAAATCGACCGAACACCTCGAGCTTCTGCATCACGACACAGCCCAACCAAAAGGTGAGACTTTCCCGTGCTTGAGGGTCCGTATAGCCACCGCAGCGACGCGCCGCTGGCCAATACATCGTCCTTCACAGGCCCAACGAATCGCTCAAGCGTCCACCGCCGGTGAGGCGGAAGGTGCAACACCATTTGCTCACCGACCATACTCACGACCGACATCTCACTCATTGCCCTTGGACGACTCAGAGTCCTCCTTTGAGATCGATGCCTCTTCATCTGGCCCTGCGGTCTCAGTGGCAATCGGCGAGTCGGTTTGGTCGCTAAGCGCCTCGATAGACTCGCCGAATTCAAACTCACTACTCGCTGACAAGACCTGCTTCAATGCAACCACTATGACGGCGGCCACTGGCAACGCAATCAGCACCCCGACCAGTCCAAATAACTGTCCACCAGCCATCAGCGCGAAAATGACAGCTACCGGGTGAAGTCCGATTCGATCGCCAACCAGCCAAGGGGTCAACACCGTGCTTTCAATTACTTGCCCAACCATGAAAACCAGTAGCACCATCGATGGGTGGAACCAATCTTGAAACTGATAAAGGGCAGACAGCAATCCTATGGTTAGACCGATCACACCGCCAAGATAGGGCACAATACTTAAGAGCCCAGCGATCACACCAATGGCAAGCCCGCCCTTGACGCCTAACGCCAGCAATCCGACAGAATAAATGGTGGCGAGCGCAAGCATGACCATAAATTGGCCGGCGAAAAATCCAGTGAGAATACTGTCGCATTCGCTCGCCAGTGCCCCGGCGCGAGGCAAAACCGACTTCGGTATGAGCCGTCTCGTGCCAGCGATCAGTTCAGGCCAATCCCGCATAAAGTAGAACGCGACCACCGGTGTCAGCGCCGCAGTTGCTAGCGCGCCGAACAATGCAGCGCCTGAGGCAAACAACTCCTTCCCACCAGCGACCAACATGCGCCGGATTTGCCCCCAATCTGACATCCAGTCCTTCAACATCTTCGCGTCAAAGGCATCAAGTGCGCCCGCCCCAAGCAAGGCACCCAGCCGGACTTCAATTCGCTCGCTCAAATAGTCGACGATCGCTGGCGCTCTTTGAATCAAGTCAGCAAGTTCACTGAAGAGCTGTGGCAATGCGAGCAGCAAGAGCCCGCACAGGATAATCGTCACCATCAAAAATACGAATAGCACACCCGTTGTTCGACTGCGGCCGGTGCGTGACAGTCGATCTACAACGGGTTGCCCCAAATAAGCAATCAATAACCCGAGAAAAAATGGCGTGAGAATGGGACTTAGTAACCAAACCAACGCAATAATCGACGCTGCGCCGGCGATTAACCAACTTTTCGATTGATGGGTCATGTCGCCTGTCATCTAACGCTCCCCTTCGGTTGCATTGCGCCTTGCATTGCGCCCTGTCGCTCTTACAAACGGGTCCTCGCACCTGACCAGCGCTCAAGCTGACCAATCCTTCGACCACCTTTGGGCCGAAATAACACGAGCTCGATCATCTCACCCCATCAAATTGACCAAACAGCACCTGCCATTCCTTGCAAGCCGGGCTGATTACCGAATCAATCAGTTCTCGCCTGACCAGCGGTACCAAACCGTACTCGCGCCAACATCTGAATTCAGTAATGTGAGATCGCGGTCAAGAGCAATCAAGTCTATCAGTTGCTGGAGATCACCCTCACTGCGCACATCAAATGTCAGCAGATCACCTTTCACTCTTCTCAGCCGAACATCGAGGACGGAGGAAAGCCGCTGCAAATAGCGCTCAACCTCGGCGAGTGCGGCAACGCCACTGATACCCTCCACGTTCAGCCTGAGCGCAGTTCTGGCGGAAGTGCCTGCGTATTGGGCACTCAGTAGCGCCGTGATTTCATCGACCAAAGCGACCGCCGCCTCGGCTTCAGACGCTTTTAATAAAGTGCCTACCCGCCACTCGCCTTGATCGCCATATGACCAATCAACGTGCCACTGGCCGGCATAACGCTTCTCCACTCGCACAACCAGTAACTTATCGGGCGAATAGCGCTCAGATGCGGCCTCTATCTGATCAAGGAACCGTCCCCAGATTTCTGAGACCGTGACTCTTGAGGAGTCCTCGAGATCCCAAACAGGAAAATAGACTGGCACCCCTCGCGATTCGGCCCGCTCTCTCACAGATTGAGCAAAAAGACCTGCACTACCTTCGCCAAGGACCGCTCGCTCTGCGCCGGATCCTCGAGCGACCCAAAAGAGCACCGATGGCCGATTGCTGCCCCAAACGGGCAGGTCTGCCCGTCTGAGCAGATCCGAAATCAAGCTGGGCTCGAATCTAATCTGCATTTTCTGCGAAGTGGGGGCCTCCTGTGGAGTGGAGGCAGGCAATTCGTCATCACTCCCATCATTTTCAACCGTTTGATAGCTAAATTCGGTGTAGTAATCCTCTGGTGATCGCAGCGCCGCGGCAACCAGCGGGTGCTCAACAACATCGACTCGTCCTGAGACTCGAACCAACACATCACGCAGACCTGTCGCAGCATCACGACGCCGCTGCGCATCGCTTTGGGAGACCGTCACGACCTCCGCCACATAGAGATCATTAATCAAAACTGAATGAGCGGGCATCGCGACGATGACGAGGGCAAGTGTCATCAGTAAGATGAGGGAACTAACTGTCGTGGTTGCTACTCTCATAGATATCGACGTAAAGATTTTAGGTGGCTGGGACTCAATCGTGGATCACACCTTACACGCAAGGCATTCACTAGCAGCGCTCGCTCGTATAGTGGCGCGGCAGTGGCGCCGTGCTCGCCCAACTCGTTTTCCCGAGCCTAGTCTTTCAGACCCCTTATTGTATGCGCAATTAGAGCAATTAAAAGAAACGTTGCGCCGCCACACAAGTGTCCGCGCCATCTGTGAAATGGGACGACTTGCTCGCTTGCCCCAGCGGATTGTCAACAAAGCTTCGTCGCTCCGATCATTCTGCATGAAATGCGGTCGCCGTGTCGCTGCCGCATTGCTACCAGCACTCTATTGCAGCATGCTTTTGTCGCCCGCATATGCCTTTGGAGAATCCGACGGAGCAAGTAGCCACAGTCCCGAAGGCGCGTTCACCTTTCCTAAGCCGTTTGAGGCGACCTATACCGCCGATTACCGAGGTCTACCCATTTCAGCGACCGGCATTCGCTCGTTAAGACGCGAAGACAAGCACGATAGTCAACGCTATATCTTTTCGTCTCGGGCGGTAAGCCTATTTGCCAAGTTGAACGAAGCCTCTACGTTTACACTGGAGAGCAACCAGCTGGTGCCTGCGCGTTATCAATATGAGCGCACCGGGCTTGGCAAAAACAAAACTCAAGATACCCGCTTTGACTGGGCAAGCGGCCTAGCCAACGATGTGGCGCGGGATGAAGCCTTCACCTTTAACCCAAGCACCTTGTTTTCAGATCGATTGCTATATCAGTTACGGTTGCAGGTCGATTTAATTAACACCCCCATGGACAGCATTCGCTCGAAAACCTGGACCTACCTCATCTTTGACCGGGGACGCATGAAAGAATACGTCTTCGAAATGGCAGATGAGGAGAGCATTGACACAGCACTCGGAACAATCGATACGATTCGCCTCGAGCGGAAGAATGAAGATTCATCCAAGCGAACAACCCTTTGGCTCGCGCCCTCGCTTGAATACATGCTCATTCGCTTTGTCCAGGAAGATGACGGTGACAGCTTTAGCCTAGCGCTGAAGGAGGCCGTGCTCGACGGTCAACCGGTTCAGCTCGACGAGGAGGCTAAGTCTTAGGGAGCGTGACGCCCGTTTGCCCCTGATATTTGCCACCTCGATCAAGGTATGACGTCTCGCAGACTTCATCACTTTCAAAAAACAACATTTGTGCGACGCCCTCATTCGCATAAATTTTAGCGGGGAGATTCGTGGTGTTAGAGAATTCCAAGGTCACATGCCCCTCCCACTCGGGCTCTAGCGGGGTGACATTAACAATGATGCCGCAACGGGCGTAGGTGGATTTACCGAGGCAAATTGTTAACACCGAGCGCGGAATCCTAAAATATTCTACCGTTCGGGCTAGGGCGAAAGAGTTAGGAGGAATAACGCAGACATCGCTCTGAATGTCGACAAAGCTCTTATCATCAAAGTGCTTTGGGTCAACTGTCGCGGAGTGAATGTTGGTGAACACTTTGAATTCATCCGCGCATCGAACGTCATAACCGTAACTCGAGGTTCCATAGGAAATGATGCGGCCCTCACTTCCGCTACGAACCTGCTCACCTTCAAAGGGTTCGATCATTCCCTCTGCGGCCATTCGCTTGATCCAGCGATCAGACTTAATGCTCATACCCTGCTCCTATCCACCTTTTTGCTGACATCGCTGCCTTCCAGAGCAGCTCAACTTGAGCCGGTACTTTACTACAGGTGACAGCCTCCGTTTGACTCTATCGAGCCCAATATGGGACCGATTAACAACCGAGCACTTCGCCTGACTCCAAGGCGCCAGGCTGGCAAGCGGATACGTATGCGAGGTAAAGCCCAATGCTACGAAAGACGCTTCAGATATTGCAGTCGAACACCCCAGCGTATCTGTAACTTCCAGCGGCTCCAGGAATCTGCAGCCGGAAGCTGGGGATTGGAGGCTCTTAAAAAGTTAGCGACTCCTTAAGGCTAAGAGCCCTCATCAGTTAGAAACGCTTGAAGGCTAAAGGCCTTAACGCCCTCTCAGCGCTCACACATGAACCACTAGCTCACACATGAACCACTACATGAACCACTATTAGAATTAAGAAGCGCTGGGGATAAGAGGCTTTATTCTGCGTGAGGGACAACTCGAGTCACCGAGCGTTTGGCTCGAGGCAATTTAGCGGGGGCTGAGGGCATGAGGTACGAGGAAAACCCTGCCTGCACCGCTTCTAATCCGTCACACCCTATCCATCACAACCTATCCATCACAACCTACCCACTATCAATCGTCGACGATTTCGATCGTGGGAAATTCAGTTGCGTCGCCTTGCGCAGACATTGCCGTCTGAACGGCGCTCGCTAGCGCGTGGTAGTGAGTGCCAAGGGCTGTGCTAGTCTCGATTTGCACGAGCGGTATGCCTTGATCTGAACTCATACGAACACCTATTTCCAGAGGAAGTTCAGCAAGCAATGAGACACCATACTCCTCGGCAATCATCTGGCCGCCCTGTTCCCCGAATAAAGGCTCTTCATGGCCGCATTGAGTACAAACATGGGTACTCATGTTTTCTACAATGCCAAGAATGGGCACCTCGACCTTCCGAAACATCTCGATCCCTTTTCGAGCGTCTAAGAGGCTCAAATCTTGGGGGGTAGTAACAATCACAGCACCATCGAGACGCACTCGTTGAGCAAGGGTTAATTGGATGTCGCCCGTACCGGGAGGCATGTCGATAATTAGGACGTCGAGCGGAGGCCACTTCGTCTGCGTCAGCATTTGCTGAAGGGCACCGCTCGCCATAGGCCCCCGCCAGATAGCAGGCGTTCGCTCGCTGCCCAAGTAACTCATCGACATCGTGACCAATTCTCTCGCCACGACTGGCATTAAGTGCCCATCCGCTACTTCTGGCCGGGTCTCGGGTGCCACCCCGAGCAGGCGTCCAACGCTGGGGCCGTAAATATCTGCGTCGAGAAGGCCGACGCTCGCCCCTTGTGCGTGCAGCGCAGCCGCCAGATTGCAGGCGACCGTCGACTTCCCGACGCCGCCCTTGCCAGATCCAACCGCGATAATTCGCCCGACTTGCGGGAGCGTGATGGTGTCAGATGCCTGTTCTGCCATGAGTGTTCTACCTGGTTCCTTGGGGTTTTAAGAATCTACACAGAGACTTACTGGTCGCGAAGCCTAAGAGATTTCTCCGTGGTACATTTTAACCAGAATATCGACAGCACAGGTCGCACCGTGGCTAAGGGGTACTTAGCCTTGTCCGCAAGCTGCTTCGGCAGTCTGGTCAAGGTTGGGGCATCGACAATTGCGGCTCGGTCCCTCGTATTCGGGTAGAATTGCCATCTCCCTTTTAGAGACTGAAACCGTGACGCGCTCGATTCTAGTGACCTCTGCTCTACCCTACGCAAACGGCCCCATTCATCTTGGGCATATGCTTGAGCATGTGCAGTCGGACATTTTTGTGCGATTCCAACGCATGCAAGGTCATGAAACCTATTTTGTCTGCGCAGACGATACCCATGGGACCGGAATCATGCTGCACGCAGAAGCACAAGGGATGACCCCAGAAGCCCATATCGACGCTGTTGCTAGTGATCATCGCGCAGATTTCTCCGACTTTATGATTAGCTATGACTGCTATCACTCGACACACTCTCCTGAAAACCAAGCTTTGTCTGAGTCTATCTATCTAGCACTCAAATCAGCTGGCTCGATCAGGAAAGCCTCGGTCGCCCAGCTTTATGACGAAGAAAAGTCACTATTCTTGGCAGATCGCTTCGTTCAAGGCACCTGCCCTAAATGCGGCGCTACAGATCAATACGGAGACAACTGCGATCAATGCAGCGCTACCTATGCCGCCACCGATCTCATTGAGCCCAAATCCACCCTATCAGGGTCCACGCCAGTGGTTCGGGATTCCGACCACATCTTCTTCAAGCTGTCTGATCAGACCGACTTTCTGCGTGAGTGGACCACCAGCGGTACCCTTCAGGAAGCCGTTAAAAATAAGATCAACGAGTGGCTGGATGATGGCCTTCATGACTGGGATATTTCCCGAGACGCGCCTTACTTCGGTTTTGAGATTCCTGGCGAGCCCGGAAAGTATTTTTATGTTTGGTTAGATGCGCCAATTGGGTATATGGGCAGCTTCCGCGCTCTTTGTGACCAAAGAGAAGACATCGACTTTGATACTTTTTGGGGGCCTGACTCCGCAGCCGAAGTTCATCACTTTATCGGCAAGGACATTATTAATTTCCACACCTTGTTTTGGCCGGCCATGCTAAAGCAAGCGGGCTATCGCACACCGACTCGAGTACAAGTTCACGGCTTTGTTACTATCAATGGCGAGAAGATGTCAAAGTCCAAGGGGACCTTCATTACCGCTCGGCACTATCTAGACACCCTGTCGCCCGAATATCTACGGTATTACTACGCGAGCAAACTCTCCTCGGGTGTGACCGACATGGACATCAACCTCGAGGATTTTCAGCAAAAGGTGAATGCCGACCTTGTGGGGAAAGTCGTGAATATCGCGAGTCGCTGTGCCGGTTTCATCAATAAGCAATTTGGCGGCCATCTTTGCGCATTGGTTCAAACCGACGTATTCGATGCCATGACCGCCAAGGCAGGGGAAATCGCCGCGCTGTACGAGCAATGCGATTACAGCAAGGCCATGCGCGAAATCATGACCCTTGCGGATCAAGCGAATCAATTTATCGCTGAGGAAGCACCGTGGACGCTCATCAAGAATGATGACACCAAGGCACGAGCCCATCAGGTCTGTAGCGACGGACTCAATTTGTTTCGTTTGCTGATGGTGTATCTGAAGCCCGTCATGCCTGGCTTGGCCGAGCGAGCAGAGCAATTTCTGAATATCGAGCCACTCTCGTGGCGAGATCTCGAATCACCGCTGTGTGACCACACGATCAATCCATTCGCCCCCTTGCTGGCGCGCCTTGACCAAAAGCAGGTCGACCTTTTGGTTGCACCCGCAGAGAGCACTTCGTCACCGCATTCCACCGAGACAAAAACCGACGCAACCGATGGCGCAGAATCGATTGGCATTGAGACCTTTGCCAAGGTGGACTTGCGCGTGGCGAAGATTGTCCGCGCAGCGCCTGTTGAGGGCGCTGATAAACTCCTTGAACTCACGCTCGATGTCGGCGATCACACGCGAACTGTCTTCTCGGGGATCAAATCGGCCTACGCCCCCGCTGACTTAGAGGGAAAGCTCACTGTTTTAGTCGCCAACTTGCAACCTAGAAAAATGAAATTTGGTGTCTCAGAGGGCATGGTGCTGGCGGCTGGTCCAGGAGGTGAAGACATTTTCCTGATCTCGCCTGACGAAGGGGCTAGGCCCGGTATGTCAGTCACTTGATCTAAATCATGTTCGATCTTCTCGCACTGCTCCTCTCGGCCATTTTCGTAAATAATGTCGTGGTCACGCAGTTCCTTGGCCTTTGCCCCTTTCTGGGAGCGAGCCAGCGCTTTATCAGCGCACTGGGCCTTGCTGGGGCCACGTTGTTTGTAATGACTTTGGCTTCGGGCGTCGGGTACCTCATCGATACGTACGTGTTGGTCCCGCTTGCGCTCACTTATCTTCGAGTGATCGCTTTCATCATTGTCATCGCATTACTGGTGCAGTTTATGGCCGTCCTGATCCGCGCCACGCAACCAGTGATCCACGAGATGCTTGGGGTTTATATTCCGCTGATTACCACCAACTGCATGGTGCTCGGTACTGTGCTCATCAGCGTACGCACGCATGCATCGCTTGCAGAGGCAATCCTTACTGGATTTGGTAGCGGCATTGGGTTCGGTTTAATCCTGCTCGCGTTTGCTGCTCAGCGCGAGCGGATCTCTGATGAAATGGTGCCAAAGGCGTTTCAAGGCGTCGCGGTTCACGTTATCTCCGCTGGCATCATGGCGCTAGGTTTTATGGGCTTTATTGGCATATCGAGCACCACATGATCAGCGCGATGCTCACGTTAGGCGGTATCTCCGCCCTTGGCATTGCCATGCTTCTTTGGGCGGATCGCCGATACCCTGAAGACCGGGACAGTTTGCCGGCGATCATTGATCAGTTACTTCCCCAAACACAGTGTGCCCAGTGCGGTTATGGCGGGTGCCGACCTTATGCCGAGGCCATCGCTGAAGGCGCACCCATCAATCTTTGTCCACCGGGCGGCGAGGCTTTGATCAAGCAACTCAGTCATCAACTCAACCGACCCGAATTGCCGCTATCTGCCGAGGTTCCAGCCACAGTGCCTAAACAGATTGCGCGTATCGATGAATCCCAATGCATCGGATGCACGCTTTGCATCCCCGCCTGCCCGGTCGATGCCATCGTTGGCGCACAGCAATTCACACACACCATTATCGAGTCTGAATGCACAGGATGTGAATTGTGTCTGCCGCCTTGTCCAGTGGACTGCATAACACTCATCCCCGTCGCCGAGCTGGATACTGCGCCTTTGCCACCAAAACCCCACGCACCTTGCATACGGTGTGGCGAGTGCGAACTCCACTGCCCGAAATCCCTAGCGCCGCAGATGCTGCTCCTTCAACGCGATCATGAAACGGTTGCACTCGACTGGAATTTAGGCGCCTGCATCGAGTGTCGATGGTGTGACCGGGTGTGTCCAGCGGATATCCCTTTGACGGACATATTCAAGTGGATGAAGCTCGAGGATCAAACACGAGTCACCCAGGATGCGGAGGCGCAGCAAGCGCTTCATCGATACGAGCGACATGAGCAGCGCGTCGCAAGCAAGCGCACAGAGATTAAAACGCGGCCTAAACAAAGCGATGCAAGTGCGCTCCTCGAACGAATCAAGGCAGGTCCACAATGACCACCGCGAGGCTGATGCAGATAACGCTCCTAGCCCTGGCCCCGGGGGCTATCGCCATGACCTTCTGGTGGGGTCCTGGCGTCCTTGTGAACTTAATCGTTGCCGCGAGCCTGAGCGCACTCCTTGAGCGAGGTTACGCCCAACTTCGGCGGCTACCGATGCCCTCTGGCGGATACGGGGCTGCTATCCTCGCTGGTTGCCTGCTTGCCCTTTGCCTACCGCCCTATCTTCCGATCAGCGTACTCATCATAGGTGTGACGGCCGGGCTCGTTTTGGGCAAGTACGTTTATGGCGGGCTAGGCAATAATCCGTTCAACCCAGCATTAGTGGGTTACTGTTTCATCATGATTTCTTTTCCCGCGGAGCTAACGTTCTGGATGCATCCAACGGATAGTCATTGGGACTGGCAGTCAGTGCTCGCGGCGAAGATGTTTGCCAGCACGGTAGATGGCTACTCTGGCGCGACACTGCTTGACACGTTTAGGCACCGTGGCGCGCTGACCGTCGAGGAAATGCTCGAAACCACCTCTTTCATTGATCGACCGCACACATTGATCAATGTGGGGTTCCTAGCGGGAGGCCTCGTCCTGCTCGCGCTGCGAATCATCCGCTACCAGGCGCCCCTCGGATTCCTGCTCGGCCTCGCGCTGCCCGCCTTGTTATTCTTTGATTCAGGCAGCTCCCAAAGCCTTGGCTCGCCCATTTTTCACTTGCTCTCAGGCGGCACCATGCTAGCCGCGTTTTTTATTGTTACCGATCCGGTCAGTGGCCCCGATCGGCCGCACAGTCAGTTTTGGTTCGGACTCATTGCGGGCGGTCTCACGTTTTTACTGCGGAGCTACTCGGCCTATCCAGATGGAATCGCCTTCGCCATCTTGATCGCTAACATCTTTGGTCCCCTTCTCGACACCCTGCTCGATAAACCACATCGCAGCGAGGCATCGACATGAGACAGATTGCCGCGCTAACGATGGTGAGTCTTATCCTTGGTCTCGGGATCTCGACACTCGACCAATGGACCGCACCAGACATTGCTCAGAGTCGGGAGGAGGTTAGACGGGAAGCGATTCAGAGAGTTTTACCCTCTGACGCTGAAACCATCATGGTGCTCCAGCCAGCGCCCTCAGCAGACCAGCCGATTTACCGTTCTAGCCTTGCTGGCAAGGAAACCGGCTTTGTCTATGGTATCGCTACTAAAGAGGGCTACAACGGTACGATTCGCGCCTGGCTAGCCATTAGCTCCGAGGGAATCATCCGAGGTATCCGAACATTTACCCATCAAGAGACTCCCGGTATCGGACACATCGTTGAAGCGGGGGAGCCGTTTATGTCTCAATTCGAAGGATTATCCATTTTGGGCAATGAGATTGAGCTCCGTGAAGACGGTGGTGGCATCGATGCGGTCACCGGCGCGACCATTACATCAAGGGCAATGGTAGACGCGTTAATCAAGGCCCGCCCCATGGTCAATGCCCTGCTTGAGCGCGAAAAGGGGCCCAACGCATGACCCAGATACCATCATTGCGTGAGGCGCTGTGGCACAACAATCCTGCGCTCATCCAACTGCTAGGGCTCTGTCCTCTCCTTGCGGTGAGTCAATACGCGGTCACGGCAATCACGCTGGGCCTGATCAGCCTGGTGGTGATGACCCTCTCTAATCTGATCATTAGTCTCCTACGGCCGCTTATGTTCGAACTCATTCGCCTACCCCTCCAGATCATGGTCATCGCCTCGCTTGTGACCGCGGCAGACTTGCTGCTACAGGCGTTCTATTTTGAGCTTCATCAACGCATCGGGCTCTTTGTTGCGCTCATCGTGACAAACTGCGCGATTCTTGGCCGCGCGGAATTGTTTGCCCGCAGATCCTCGGCGCCAAAGGCGCTCATCGATGGCTGGTTCATGGGACTCGGCTTTTTCTGGGTCATTGCCGTGATGGGAATGGCACGGGAAATCCTGGGTAAAGGAACTATTTTTGCAGAGGCCGGCAGGCTTACCGGTCTTGATATTCCTAATGCCGGCATCCAGATCACCTCCTTCTCCATTCAGCTGGTGTCATTTGCGCCCGGCGCTTTTTTCATTTTTGCTTTGATGATTGCTGCAAAAAATTACCTGGACCTACGCCATGAACAAAGACAAGAGAATTCAGTTTCTCAGCCAACTGAGGGCTGAGAACCCTAATCCAACGACCGAGCTGAATTTTGCCAACGCGTTTGAACTGCTGATTGCTGTGATGCTCTCGGCTCAATCGACCGATGTCGGGGTCAACAAAGCCACCGCTAAACTTTTCCCCGTCGCCAACACTCCGCAATCCATTCTTGACTTAGGACTAGTAGGACTAAAGGGATACATCAAAACGATCGGCCTATTTAACAGCAAGGCCAAACACATCTTGGCGACCTGCAAAATTCTTCTCGATGAGCATGACGGCGAGGTGCCACAGACCCGCGCGGCACTTGAGGCGTTGCCCGGCGTTGGGCGCAAGACGGCCAATGTGGTTTTAAATACTGCCTTCGGGCAACCCACGATGGCGGTCGATACCCATATCTACCGGGTCTCTAACCGGACAGGTTTCGCCAAAGGCAAGACAGTGCTTGCCGTGGAGAAAAAACTGATGAAGGTCATCCCCGACGAATTCATGGTCGATGCTCATCACTGGCTGATTCTGCATGGGCGCTACACCTGTCGAGCACGCAACCCCAAGTGCTGGGCGTGTTCAGTGTTCGACGTGTGCGATTACCGCGGCAAACAAAAGCAAGCCGACAAGGGCCTCGATACAGAATGAGCTACCGATTTCGGCGACGCTGATCCACTTTTAGGCGAAGCGCGTTCAGTCGAATGAACCCTTCAGCGTCTTTTTGATCATAAGCGCCGGCATCATCCTCAAACGTCACAAGGTTGCCGTCGTAAAGGGTATTACTTCCCGCCTCCCGCCCGACGACGGTGACCGATCCTTTATATAGCTTTAATTGGACTCGACCCGTCACTGCATCTTGAGATTGATCAATCAATGCTTGGAGTGCCCTTCGTTCTGGGCTCCACCAATAACCGTTATAAATCAACTTGGCGTACCGCGGCATCAACTCGTCCTTGAGATGCCCAAGTTCGCGATCGAGCGTGATTGATTCAATGGCGCGATGGGCTCTCAGTAATACGGTGCCGCCCGGGGTCTCGTAGCAGCCTCTGGCTTTCATGCCAACATAACGATTCTCAACGATGTCGACTCGACCCACCCCGTGCCGTCCCGCAACCTGATTAAGATGCGCAAGCAAGGCAGCCGGCGTCATAGCATTGCCATCTACAGCAACCGGGTCACCCTCAACGAAGTCAATAGATACAAGCTGCGCCTCATCGGGAGCCTGTTCGGGCGAGGTTGTCCAGAGCCACATCGGCGCAGCCGGCTCCACATTGGGGTCCTCCAATTCGCCCCCTTCATAAGAGATATGCAGAAGGTTTGCATCCATCGAATAAGGCGATTTTTCTCCATCTCGCTTTTGCTCCACCTGGATTTGATGTTGCTCGCAAAATGCCATCAACGCCTCGCGAGAGTGCAAATCCCAAGTCCGCCAGGGTGCGATGACCTGAATGGATGGATCGAGCGCCGCAACGCCTAACTCAAACCGCACCTGATCATTGCCCTTGCCTGTTGCGCCATGGGCGACAGCATCACTACCGGTCTCTTGAGCGACTTCGACTAATCGTTTGGCAATGAGTGGGCGCGCAATGCTGGTACCGAGCAAGTACTCCCCCTCATAGAGGGTATTGGCCCTAAACATAGGGAAAACGAAATCGCGCACAAATTCCTCACGAACATCATCGATGACAATTTCTTTCACACCCATTTGCGTGGCTTTAACGCGCGCCGGCTCAAGTTCTTCGCCCTGCCCGAGATCCGCCGTGTAAGTCACGACTTCACACCCATAGGTTTCTTGTAGCCAGCGGAGAATGACTGACGTATCGAGACCACCTGAGTAGGCGAGCACGACTTTTTTTATCTCGGACATAATAAAGGGACCTCCTTCGAAGCGGCGGTATGGTAAACGTTTGCCGCACCGGACACCAGTTTCACCAGCCCAAATGCTACAATGGCGCCATGGACCACCTCACTATTACTCGCCCCGATGACTGGCATATTCACCTCCGAGATGAGGCCGCGCTACCGACGACGGTTAGGGATGTTGGTCGAGTCTTCAAGCGAGCCATCGTCATGCCTAACTTGGTGCCCCCGGTCACCAGCGCCGAAGCGGTGAATGCATACCGAGAGAGAATTATCGCGGCAAGGCCGGAGGACAACCCTTTTGAGCCGCTCATGACGCTATACCTCACCGATCAATTGACTCCCGCAGACATCGAGCGCGCGATTGATGAGGGTCATATAACGGCCTGCAAGCTTTATCCAGCCGGTGCGACCACCAACTCAGATGCCGGGGTTACGTCAATCGCTAATCTCGACCCGCTCTTTGCCTGCCTGGAAGCGAGAGGCATCCCGCTCCTCATTCACGGCGAAGTCACCGACACCGAGATCGATGTGTTTGACCGAGAGCGCGCATTTATCGACACCGAACTCACGCGAATCACAGAGCACTTCCCCAACCTCAAGGTAGTATTCGAACATATCACCACCGCCGATGCGGTTCAGTTCGTCAAAGAGGCCGGGGCCAATGTTGCTGCGACCATTACCGCGCACCACTTGCTGTATAACCGGACCCACATGCTAGGTCATGGCATGAAGCCCATGCTGTTTTGTTTACCGATCCTGAAACGCGATGTGCACCAACAAGCACTGATTGCCGCAGCAACGTCAGGGGATCCTTCCTTTTTCTTGGGCACCGACTCTGCGCCTCATCCCCAAGACGCCAAAGAGAATATCTGCGGCTGCGCAGCAGGCTGCTACACAGCCCACGCGGCCATTGAATTGTATGCCGAAGTCTTCGATCAAGCGGGGTCGCTCGATCGCCTGGAAGGATTTGCCAGCCATTTCGGTCCGGACTTTTATGGACTGCCGCGCAATGAAGACACCATCACGCTGAGTCGGGAATCCTGGCAGCCTGATGAGACCTTAGATATGGGCGGCGCGCCCCTCAAACCACTTCGTGGTGGCGAGTGGATCTCTTGGCGCGTAACATCAGGCGCATATTAATGAGTGATGAGAAAGCGCCCATCGCGCATCGCTTTCGGGGATTTCTACCCGTGGTGGTTGACCTCGAAACCGGGGGGTTTAATGCCAAGACTGACGCCATCCTCGAGATTGGCGCAGTCATCATGCAGTTCGATGAGAAAGGGACGCTCCGATCCGGCGAACAAATTTTCCATAACGTTGACCCTTTTCCTGGCGCGAACGTTGAGCCGTCGGCGCTCGAGTTCACAGGGATTAAGATCGACAACCCGCTGCGCGGAGCAATTGGCGAGGGCGAGGCACTGCGAGATGTATTCGGCATCGTTCGGCGAGAGCTCAAACGCACCGGCTGTCACCGAGCCGTACTCGTTGGCCATAACGCTTCTTTTGACCTTGGTTTTTTGAATGCCGCGGTCGAAAGAAACAAAATCAAGCGCAATCCGTTCCATCCATTTTCGAGCTTCGATACGGCAACGCTGGCAGGCGTTGCGTTCGGGCAAACTGTCCTCGCACGCGCTTGTGAAGCTGCAGGGATTGCTTTCGATGCAGCCGAGGCTCACTCAGCACTGTACGACTGCGAGAAAACGGCACAGCTCTTTGCGGATGTGGTTAATCGCTGGCCTTTCCCAAAAGATCTCATGTCAGCAGAACGCTAACCCCCCGTCTTTGTCGGGCACAACGCGCCAGCTCAACATTCCAGCGCTTCAACTTCTACGACTCACCATTGCATGAATGGTGGTTCTGCTTGATTACGGTTCGATTGCAGATAGATCACAGACCGCTAGATGGCTCTAAAGGTGGCCGGACCGGCCTGGATGCCCCCCGCTTGCGCTGAATGCTACCGTCTTTTTTAACGAGCGAATGCTCGAGATTAACAAGCGAGTGGTTAGGTCAGTGGCTGACCTGCTTTTCTATTCAGCAGCCTCTTCGGGCACCTCATTGATCAAGGTCTGAAGCTCTCCGCTCTGGTACATCTCCGTGATGATGTCACAGCCGCCAACTAACTCGCCCTGAACGAATAACTGAGGGAAGGTTGGCCACTCTGAATATTGGGGGAGCTGGGCTCTGATCTCAGGGTTCGAGAGAATATCGATGAATGCGAAGGGCTTTCCGCAGGCCATCAATGCTTGGGATGCTTGCGCAGAGAAACCACAGCGCGGCTGGTCAGGTGAACCTTTCATATAGATCAAGATCGGGTGATCCGCTATCTGCTGGGCAATCTGGTCTTGAATGTCTGTCACTGGGTTCACTCCGGCTGTCTCGTGCTTGTCTGAGTAAGTGTATCCTCTTTTACTCCTCAACGTCAGGCGCCGGATCACCGATGGGGTGACCCCAACCCCCTCCCCCAGGCGTTTCGATCCGCAGCACCTGCCCTGCGTGCACGGTCAGCATCGCTTTACCACCCAGCGCTTGACCATCTAACCAATTGGCACCCGATGCGCCAGCTTGTCCACCCGCTAGTCCCCAGGGCATCTGCGCTCTGCGCTCCGTAAGGAGCGTCACCTCAGCCTGTTCGAGGAATCTAAATTCCCGGGTCAAACCGTCACCACCGCGGTTGCGCCCCTCGCCTCCCGAGCCTTCGCGGCGCTGATATCGTTCAATTCGAAGCGGATAATTCATTTCCACAACTTCGGCCGGCGTATTGAGCGTATTGGTCATGTGCACCTGAACGCAGTGGGCACCATCGGCAGCCGCGCTCGCACCGGCGCCTCCGCCGAGCGTTTCGTAATAATCCCAACCACCTTCACCCCGCTTACCCATCGCGATATTGTTCATCGTGCCCTGACTGGCCGCGGGAATGTGGTCGGGTAGCGCTTTGGCAAGGGCCCCAAAGATCACGTCTACGATGCGCATTGACGTTTCCACATTGCCGGCAGCGGTCGCGCTCGGGCGAGACGCGTGCACCAGCGACCCTGGCTCCGCCTTGATTGTGATCGCCTCAAATACGCCTGCACACGCGGGTGTTTCCTCCGCCATGAGGCAGCGGATGGCGTAAAAGACTGCGGCGGCGGTAACAGGCAGCGGGCAATTGATATTGCCAGTAACCGCCTGACTCGTGCCCGCGAAATCAACCATGACCGCTTCATCTTGCACCACGACCTTGCACTGAATGCGGATTCGCTCATTACCAAACCCGTCATCATCCATGACATCAGCAAACGTGTACTCGCCGTTGGCTAGGCGCCTTAAGCCTGCGCTCGCCATCGCCCTACCATAATCATTCAATTCATCCAGGATGATGCCAATGGGTTGTCCGTCCAGTATCGACGCTATCCTCGCCGCGCCCGTCAAATTCGCGCTTCGCTGTGCCGCCAGATCTGCAGCTGTGAACTGCCCAACCGCGTCGCAAAGCGACTGGTAAAACGCCTCATCACGCACGGAGTGGTCGTATAGTTTTCTTGGCGAAATCAGAAAGCCTTCTTCATCGATATGAGAGGCAAGCGGCATCGAACCGGGCGCATCTGCACCAATCGACGCGTGGTGCGCTCGATTGGCAACAAACCCAACGTGCTGTCCTGCGACAAAAAATGGCTGTACCAGCGTTACATCGGGGAGATGGGTCCCTCCCAAAAAAGGATCATTGAAAACCACTTGATCCCCTGGGCGCCATTCAAATTGGTTAACAATGTCTCGCATCGCGAACGCCATACTGCCCAGATGGACCGGAACATGCGCCGCCTGAGCAAAGAGCGCTCCTGTGCGATCAAACAGCGCGCAAGAAAAATCCAATCGATCTTTGATGTTTGGAGAGCACGCTGTGGCACTGAGCACTGAAGCCATTTCGTCACAGACTGCACTAAAGCGAGCCACCATCAGACTCAGCATGATCGGTGAAAGCCTCTGGTGCTGATCCGCTTTCGAGCTCGTATTGTTCTGGTTTATCATTTGCTCCTTTGCTGTACCGGTTCCAACACTCAGAACCGCGCAACCTGTAGGACGATCATCATGACTACTCACGCCATCATGCCCACGTATGGACGCCTCGACGTTGAGTTTATCAAAGGCGAGGGTTGCTGGTTAATTGACAAAGATGGCAGGCGATACCTCGACGCTCTCTCTGGCCTTGGGGTCGTGGCGCTCGGGCACGCACACCCCGCGATCGCTGACGCGATTTCAGCACAGGGCGGAGCGTTACTGCACACATCGAACCTTTATCGCATTCCGAATCAAGAGCGGCTGGCTGATCGCCTGGCCGCGCTATCGGGTATGGAGAACATGTTCTTCAGCAATACGGGCGCTGAAGCGTGCGAGTGCGCCATTAAAATTGCGCGCTTGTATGGGCACCAAAAGGGGATTGCCGAGCCCGCGATTATCGTCGCCGATAATGCCTTCCACGGGCGGACCATGGCAACGCTGACAGCAACCGGTAATCGAAAAGTCCAAGCAGGCTTTGAGCCCCTAGTGAGCGGATTTGTTCGGGTCCCATTCAACGATCTAGAGTCGATTAAGCAAGCCGCTACCCACAACCAAAATATCGTCGCTGTATTTATCGAGCCCATTCAGGGCGAAGGCGGCATTCAAGTCGCGGACCAAGCGTACTTGCAAGGGCTGAGAGCCCTCTGCGATGACCAGGACTGGCTGCTCATGATCGATGAAGTGCAGTCGGGGAACGGTCGCACTGGACAATTCTTCAGTTATCAGCACGCCGACATCCTCCCCGATGTGGTCACAACTGCAAAAGGCTTGGCCAATGGGGTCCCTATTGGCGTCTGCTTAGCCGCGAATCAGGCAGCACACGTTCTAGGTCCTGGAAACCATGGTTCCACATTTGGCGGTAACCCGCTCTCTTGCGCAGCAGCGCATGCGGTACTCGATGTCTTCGAGCATGAGCAGATTGTCAGTCGCGCAGCATCCATGGGGCAGTACCTGCGAGACAAACTGGCCTCCGCGCTTCAAGGCGTCAATGGCGTAAAGGAAATCAGGGGCCAGGGCCTCATGATTGGCATTGAGTTAGAGGTGGATTGTGCTGAATTAGTCGGCCAAGCACTCGAGGAGGGCTTACTAATTAATGTCACCGCAGGTTCTGTCGTTCGTCTACTTCCACCTTTGATCCTCTCGGAGGAAGAAGCAGATCAAATCAGCGAAGTCCTAGGTAGGCTGATTAAAGGTCTCTGGTAAATGAAGGCAAGGATTGGAGTGTCATCTGAAAAGATGATTCCGCACAAAAAGCCCAAGGCCTAACGTATCTCTAATGTGTTTGACGTTGCCCCGCCTTAACCGGTGGGCGGTTATAGGAAAGCGCGGACGACTCTCTCCCTTCATCTGACGCTAGCTAGCCGAGCCTAGGGCTACTCCGCCGAGCTAGCTAGGCAAGGCTGGGACAGAGCGCGCGCTCTACCCGCAGCTTGCGCCCCCACATTTTGCGCCATGAACTACTTACGCGATGAACAACCTTAGCGCGGGTCATGGGCGTGTTCCGCCTTTCAATCCGGTTGCTCACAAGCCGGCTAACTAGACCCCGGATTCGGATAAACGATTCATAATGCTTTGAATAGTGCATTCATCAGATCCATTGCAGCACCATTAAACCAGCGGGTAGTCGAGCCCCTCTATTCGGCGAACTGACGAACTGCCTGGACGGCACGCTGCCAGCCCTTATAGCGATCATCCACCTGCTTGCTGTCCCATTGCGCCTCGAATCGGCGCTCCAAGCGCCAGCGATCAGCGAGATCGCTGAGATCGCTGAATAACCCCGCCTGAAGCCCCGCGAGGTACGCAGCACCGAGGACGGTGGTTTCTACATAGGCCGGCCGATCAACAGGAACTGACAACACATCGGCCAAGCGCTGCGCAAACCAGGTGTTGTTCACCATTCCACCATCGACTCGGATCAGTTTTGGAGCAAGGCCGTCCGACCGCATCGCCATGAGCAAATCTCGAGTTTGAAAGGCGACCGATGCCAGTGTTGCCGTCACAATCGACTCGAAGCCCGTGTCTCTTGTTAAGCCGAGTACGGCGCCCCTGGCCTCAGGGTCCCAAAAAGGTGCACCCAGCCCAGTAAATGCTGGAACCACATAGAGTCCGTCCGGCTCTTCAGCGCAAACGGCTATCGCTTCCGAGTCAGCTGCATGGTCAATGACCTTGAGCTTATCTCGTAGCCACTGCACCGCAGCTCCGGCGACAAAAATCGAACCTTCGAGCGCATAGGTCACCTCACCTTTGAGGCGATAGGCGACCGTTGTTAAGAGCGCATGATTCGACGTGAGCGGTTTGTTTCCGGTGTTCAAAATCATGAAACAACCCGTCCCATACGTGCTTTTCATCATGCCCTCTTGGAAGCATCCTTGGCCGATCAAGGCAGCCTGTTGATCTCCCGCAACACCGCCAATCGGAATCGCATGACCAACGAGATCTGGCCCAATGACGCCGAAGTCTGCACTCGAGTCCATCACCTCGGGCAAGAGTGATTTTGGGATGTTCAATCGACCTAGAATGTCTTCATCCCAGTCTTGCGTGTGGATGTTAAAAAGCCCGGTTCTGGCAGCGTTGGTGGCGTCCGTCCGATGAGCCGCGCCCCCTGTTAGCCGCCAGATCAAAAAACAGTCAATCGTCCCGAACGCGAGGCGACCCGCCTCCGCTGCCTCCCGCGCACCGTCAATGTGATCAAGCATCCACCGTACTTTGGTCGCTGAGAAATAAGGGTCTAAGAGCAGTCCCGTCTTGGCTCGAAAAACGTCCTCAAATCCATCGTCTTTCAGAGACTGACAATATTCAGCTGTCCTCCGATCTTGCCACACGATGGCTTTACCAATGGGGGTGCCAGTGTCCCGATCCCAAAGCACGGTTGTCTCTCGTTGGTTCGTGATACCTGCAACTTGGATATCGGATGCTGCGATATCAGCGCTTTCAATCGCGGCACGCACGACGTGCAATACGGATTCCCATATTTCATCGGCATCGTGTTCTACCCAACCATCCGCGGGGAAGTACTGAGGAAACTCTTGCTGATCCGTACCAACCGGCGTTCCATCAGTATCAAAAATGATCGCTCGTGAACTGGTGGTGCCCTGATCAATGGCAAGTATGTACTGACTCATATCGTCGTCCGTGGTTTTTTTATGGAATATAGAGTACAACCCAATCAAACACACCCCACCAAAATGTGACCCAACATGAAGCTATTTCCGCCACC
>Ga0255770_10000203_pt1 | contig 55046 bp, 37 predicted proteins | sample 071ome_22_FD_179968 | JGI IMG/M metagenome (GOLD analysis project Ga0255770, IMG submission 179968) | Coastal salt marsh microbial communities from the Groves Creek Marsh, Skidaway Island, Georgia - 071404AT metaG (version 2) | ecosystem: Environmental > Aquatic > Marine > Intertidal zone >...
AGGACGTGTGCTTCGAATGGGAGTTTTGGCCGCAGGCGAAACAACCTTTCTCGAAATCTACGAAAGAGTACATCGAGACGCTGGATGCGGAAGAGGACATCGAATACCTCCGCGACAACGACATCGAGCTACGCTCCAGTTCCGAGAGAGTGCTGAAAGTAAGCACGATGCTCCTCCAAAAGGCATCAAAACTGGATTTTCCGCCGGCAGACATCGCCGCCATCATGTCGCGCTCCGTGCCAACGCGCATGTCCGACGTGGAAAAACTCGTAGCCAAAGCAGCATCCACAGCAATTTGCGCCTGTCGATCCGAGCGAGGTGAATTAGTTCACAAGTCTCCAAATAACGGCAGTTTTTGGAACGACTTGGACGAGGAAGGCGAAAACGCAGAGTCAATTTTCATGCGAGAGTTTGAACGCGCATTGGACGCTTACCTCGCGGAAAGAGAACGATGAGCGAAACAAAAGAGGAGGTGTACACTTATACAATAGACATTTGACACGAACAGCACACACACACACACACACACACACACAAACAAACACAGCAAAAGACATGTAATATTATAACAACAACAACAACAACAACAACAACAATAAAAGCAAAATTAAGTGCAGATACCTTCTTCAAAACATCCACATTAAAATCCATACTCCTTCCTCAATGCAACGCTCTCTGCCGCCGCACAAAAAAGTCACTCACTTTCCAAACCAAAACTTTGCCGACGTCGTACGCACTGCGCGCGATGCCCGTCAACAACAACAACAACAACAACAACGATAACACCATGGACAATCTGTCTTCTCGTTTTAACGACATGTTCGCCGCGTCGCCCTCTTCGTTGAAGAAGATTTCTTCTTCTTCCAAAAAGGAATATCCATCGCGCGACGACGGCGCGAGGTGCGCTGAAGGAGGAAACAGTCGAGACGTCTCTCGCTTCGCGGCGATGTTTTCGGCGTCGCCAGCAGAGCTGAAAAAATCTAAAGAACTCGCTTCGTCTCCGTTGCCGTCGATTGCGAGAGTGATTTACGACGACATCAACGCGTGCGACGACGAGAACAACGCCGGTTTTTCGGCAGCGAATCGAGAGGAAAAGCAAGCTCGCTCGAACTCGTTCGAGGACATGTTTCTGGCGAGTCCGGCGGCGTTGAAAAAAATAGGACAGACGCCGCATAACACGCCAGTCCGTGGTTACAGTAGTACCGAGAGTGTCGCTTATCACAGTTTAGAAAACAAACCGGAAGCGCCTCCGTTACCGGTGACATTTGAAGACATGTTCGCGGCTTCGCCGAAGCAGTTGAAAAATATCGCCTTGAACAATAAGTTGCGGATAAAGGAGAGACCCGTTTTGGAGAGTTTACGATCGTCGACTTCGAATGTTGCGGCACCATCGTCGACGTCGACGTCGTACGAAGGAAGCAACCGTTTTGAAGTAAAGTATTTGTTGCTCGCAAAAGATGAAGAGGAAGCCAAGAAAATTACGCTAGAAATTTGTCTAGAGCAGACGGTGGAACTTCCCGAGTCGCTCGTTCCTGAAGGCACATGGATTCGCGAACACGTGGTAGGGAGATGCGAAGAGCTGAGCGACGCGTCCAAATGTTTGAAAAGTCGCATGTATTGCCCTTCCAAGAACAACATCGAAAAGAATAAGAAAGCATTCGAAGCGACGGTTTCGTACCACTCCGATTGCGCTGGGAGCGAACTGACGCAGCTCATAAACGTGATATTTGGCAATACCTCGATCAAAGAAGACGTCATGGTAGTTGACGTCAAGTTACCACACTGCATATTAAAAGATTATCCGGGACCGCGATTCGGCTCTGTTGGTTTGCGAAGGATGCTGGACGTTCATAAAGGCCCACTTCTAATGACTGCGTTGAAACCGATGGGTTCTTCTGCGGACGAATTAGCAGAGTTCGCATATAAATTTGCGCTCGGCGGTATCGACGTCATCAAAGACGATCACGGCTTGGCAGACCAACCGTACGCACCGTTTGAAGAACGAGTTAGAAAATGTTCAGACGCGGTGAGGAGAGCAAACGCAATTACCGGAAGGCGTTGCGTGTACGCGCCGTGCCTGAACGCGCCGGCGCATTTAATCATTCGCCGAGCGTTCACCGCGAAAGATTTAGGCGCCGGCGCCGTTTTAATGATTCCAGGCATCACCGGCTTAGACGCTTGTCGTGAACTCGCGGCGGACGATTCGTTCAAGTTGCCAATTATCGCGCATCCGGCCATACTAGGATCCATGCTTGGCGGTGGGACGAGAAATTCAGTCCGAGGCTTTGCGCACGAAGTTTTACTAGGCGTTTTACCGCGAATCGCCGGATGCGACATGACTGTGTTTCCAACGTTTGGTGGACGATTTGGCTTTAGCAAAGAGGAATGTTTAGGCATCAAATCCGGATGCGAGCGCGGCGATTTAGAAAGCATGCCTTCAATCGTGCTCACTCCCGGAGGTGGCATGACCATGGAAAGAGTCAAAACCATGCGGCAGGCCTACGGAGACGAGAGTTTATGTTTATTAATAGGCGGCAGTCTCTACGGCGCGGGAAAAGATCTAGTCGAAAACGCCCGAGGCTTCTTAAAGTTAGCGGGAAGAGAAGATTTGTACGGCCCGTTCGAGGGAAACAAAAAGTAGCATTCGCGCGTTACAGATAAGACAAATTTCAATACAATCATCGTCGATCCTACTGCCAAGCGTCTTCGCCCAATATCCCTTTCTCCTTCAACTTCCCGATCAGCGGCGATACCAGCGTCGCCAACATGTGCACCCCCAACAGCGGCTGAAACAAAAACGGCCACAGAAACAACCACGTTCCCAACACCGGCTCGTCGTAACTCAAACCTTGCTTATACACGCCTAACCGCACGCCAACGCCGAACACTAACCACGCTAATATAAATAAAATGACGAAGAAATCGTACAGCAAGAACTGATCGATGGCTTCTTTGAACGCGTCCACGCCTTTTTTCTCTCGCGATTCTTTTTCTCGTTGCTTTTGCTTCTCCGGATTGGACAAGTCTTGCTGTTGGAATTTGAGCATGTCCTTCTCCAACTCTTTCAAGGTGTCGAATTCGCTGCCGCTTTGAAGCGCGGGCTCTTTCACCTCCTCTTTATCCTCTCCCGACGACGGAGACGACGACGCGCGAACGATGGTGGTGCCAACAGACGCGCTTCGTCGCGCAGCGCTAAACTCAACTCCGCGAGCAGAAGAAGAAGAAGGAGGAGGAAGAGGACGAAAGAAAAGCGACGACGACGACGACGAAGATCGAACGCGGTGTTGTTCAGCTGCTCTGGAAGAAGAAAAAGATCTCCTCCTCGTTCGAAGAATCGAAGAACAACTCGCGGACGACGAAGACGAAGACGACGACGACGAAAACGACGTCGAGGCGCGCGCGAAGACTCTCATGACGATGTCGTTTTACGCGTCTCGCTGCGGAGAAAGTCTGACGGAAAATTGGAAAAGAAAAACGTATCTTTCTCCTCGAAACTTCCCCAAAAGCTCGCATCTCTATCGAGCGTTCGGTCGAAACATCGCGCGAGCGAAGCGAGACGACGAGAAAAAAACCCCGAGAGAGAAAACGTCTGAACTTTTTCTAAAACTGATTTTGTCCGCGGAGAGAGATTATATCTCCATCAAATGACCGCAACAGTCGTGACTCTTTCCAAGCGCGATGGCGGTTTGTTATTATCCACCGCGGCGTTGGGATTGCGAAGTGCGAATAAGAACAGAACGACGCGGAGAGCGAGCGCGGCGGCAGCGAAGCCACGAGCTGGAGTCGTCGCCGTCTCTGCCGTGTCGTCTTCTTCTTTCAATTCTCGCTCTTCCGCGGTTTTATCGTCGTCGAGAGCGACGTCGTTGAAAGGACAGACACGAACGACGCGAGAGACGAAAACGAGAGCCTTCGTGGACCCGTGGGGCGTGACGGACGCGGAGTACACGACGTTAGAGGCGAACTTGTTCGCCGCGTCTTTGTTTCCGTACCTGTTCTTTCTCTTCTTTCTTGGGAAACCGGAAACCGCGTTCCCGAAGAGAGCTTTGTTTGGGTTTAAGTTTTTGCTCGTGTTCGTGTTCGCGACGATACCGGCTGGGATTTACGCCAAGGTGCACTACTCGGATATTTTAGCAAACGTGGATTGGTTACACGGCGGCGCGGAGAGTTTGTTGACGATTACGAACTTGCTGATCGTGCTCGGGATGCGAGAAGGGCTGAGAGATGCCGAGAGAGAGGCGAAAGAGGAGCGAGAGAATGGCTCGACGACGACGACGACGACGGATAGAGGAGCGGAGTCGATGGCTTTTAGTAGCGTTGAAAGTAGGAGCGATAGCGAAGCGAATAGAAAGTACGAGGAAGACAAAGGCGTGACTAGTAATACGAATGACAACGGGCTAAACATTAACAGCACGTTTTCTTTGGCAGGATTAACGTTGCTTGTCGTCGGTGCCGCTGCGCTCGTCTCTTCGTCCTCCCCGGACGCCATCGCGGCGACTACGGATTCCATCGCGGAGGTGGCGGATGGCAACGTCGTCTCTTCCCTCATAGCGTCCGCTAAACACGGCGAACCCGGGAACGCGTTATCGTTACCAACTTGGGTCATCCACGCCTCTTCGTTGATTGAATGGCTCGTCGCCATGTCTTTAATCTGGAACTATGCAGACGTAAAGAAACGTCCGAGTTACAAAGGCTTGACGTGGGGGATGGTTACCTCGCACGCCTCGGGTTTAGCAGCGTGCACGTTCCACGTCTTCTACAACTCCCCAACTCTGAACTCCGTGGTCGCTTTACAAGCCGGTTTAACGTGTCTCGGTAACGCCACCATGGGCATCGCGGCCTTCCGCATGTACCAAGAAGGCAAACGATTAGGTATCGGTTCCGAAGAAGACGGAGACGAAGACGCCATCTCCGTCCTCGCCGGATCGAAAGCGTTGCAAACTCCCTCTTCCAAGTCCTTCCTGGAAACCGACGCCTTCCTCCTCCTCAAGCTCTTCGCCGTTTCCACCGCGGTTTCCGCCGCCGTCAAATGGGGTTCTCTCTTCGTCGACTTCCCGTTCGAACCGTCCTTGTTCCTCGCGTATTCCATGATCGTCTTCCCGACGATGTTGAACGTCAACGCGTGGAAGAACTTGTCCGACGACCCGACGAAGAAAGCCGACTCGCTGTTGTAATAACGCTATTATATATACACGAACACACACACGCACGCGCAAGAAAAAAGAACAGAAGAATCACTCGCTCGTCTCTTCCTCCACCGCGTCGTCGTTTCTTCGCAGCGCCGCGTCGTTGCGCCACCCGCCGTCGTCCATGGAAAACGTCAACGCGTTCGCTTTCGCTTCTCTCTTTTCCTTCTGCAAAGCCGACGAGAGTCCGATGGATTGTTTCCTGAACCGATATCGGCCGTCGTCACCGACGGCAACGAGGTCCGCTTCCATCGGAGACGGGGATTGTTTTTCCTTCGTATCCTTGTCGTTTTTCATCCTTTTCCGATGATATATATATGTATATCTCGCGCGTGGTCTCTCTCTGCTGAAGTTGTGAGTTGAAGAAGATTGGAAAAAGTTAGTTACAAAAACTCCATTTTCCTCGTCTTTGCTGTTTTTCTTCGTTTTGCATCGAGGAGAGACTTTCTTTCCCGCAGAGAAGGGAAGATGACGCGACAGAGCGAAGATATCAACGTGGACTATTTACTTTTGTCGCCGTCGCCGTCGTCGTCTTCTTCGTCGTCGTCTTTGGTTTCCTCTTTGTTGGGGAAATCGAAATCAGATGCCAGAGCAACCGTCGCGAAAGAACTCCGAGGAGGAGGAGGAGGAGGAGGAGGAGGAGGAGAAAAGGGAAAGCCGACGTCGACGAAATCGTTTCAAAACGGGTACATCGAGTACGAAAACTACGAAGATATTGGTTTGAGTTTGGAGTATTCGAACGAGCGCGTGGATTGCGTGCATGTGTACAACGAAACGAAGACGGAGTTTACACCTTTTCGAGGTGGTGCATTGCCTTTTGGAATCGACTTCGCAAAGGATACGGCGAAGGACGTCGTTCGGAAACTAGGAGAACCGACGAGTAAAGGTGGGACTGGCGTACAGATTTTCATCGTGTACGAGATACTCGGGATTAAGATTTCTTTCAACGCGAACGATTGGGAGCAGGCTGGCGCGAGCATACACTCGATGGCGGTTTGGAAAGCGAGCGATGAAAAGTAGACGGATGGGAACAAATTAGGGGTGATAGTACTTTAGTAATGTATAGCTATGTATTTATGCGTGTAATTATATCGACGTGACAAAGAATGCTTTACTTCTTTTTTCTACGCTTTCTTCCACCCTCGGCTCGGGTACGCAAAGGCGCATCCGCCGGGCGCTTTCTTTCCTCTGTTGCTTTTTGTTTCGCTTTCGGAAGCGGAATGTAAATCGGTTCGTGCGTCACCGGCATTTCTGGGTTCTTCTTCTTGTTCTCTGCTACTTTGTCGTTCTTCTTTTCGTTATCCTCTCCGTCGGATTCTGAATCCGAATCCGACGACGATGAACTGCTACTACTGCTGCTGCTGCTACTGCTACCATTGCTTCTATTCTTCTTCTTTTTATCCTCTTCGTCGCTACCTTCGTCGTCATCAGAATTCAAGAAGAAATCGTCCCCATCCAAATCATTTTTCGCCTTCTTCTTGTTCGTTGCACCCTCGTCATTATCATCGTCTTCGCCGTCAACGATGCCTTCGTTGGCGTCTCCCAACTCTGCCTTCGCTTTCAAAATCTCCTTGATCTCCTTCCGAAACCGTTCTCTTCGGCGATTTTTATGCGTCTTGGCGTCTTCGTCGTCCTCGTCGTCGTTGAACAGCGACACGTACTTCCGATGTTTCGGAAAATGCATCACGTACTCTAAATCCTGCTCCAACGCTTTCAGTTGCGCTTTTTCCTCCTCCGTCCGCTCGTCTTCCTCGATTCGGGTAATCTTCTCCATCTTTCTCGTTACTTTTATTCTCTCGAAGAATTTCACCCTGTGATACTTCTTCGCGTATTTCCGCTCCTTCTCCGCGCGAAGATTTTCCTTCTGCGCCTTTTCTAAATCTTGCAACTCCCTCTCTTTCTCCTCTCGCAACTTTTGCGGCATATTCTTCGCCTTCGCGAGCATTCTCTGGACGTCTCGCATCTGGTTTTTAATCGATTTCGGTTTCTTCTGTCCGGCAGCAGCCGCCGGGGAGCGATTTCCCGCGTCGCCGCCGCGTTTTCTGCCTCTTCCGCGACCACCACCACCACCGCGACCTCGACCTCCTCGTCCACCTCGTCCACCTCGGCCGCCTCGTCCACCGCGACCGCCTCCTCTGTCGTTGTTGTTATTGTTGTTATTGTAGGCCATTACGTTTCTCTCTCTCTCTCTCTCTTTCTTTTTGAGGTGTGTCGAGCAGGGAAAAAAAATTTTGGTTGGAAAACGTAAAAACGTCTTTTCTTCACGAAAGACGAAAAAAAGAAGAAGAAAAAGAGAGATCTCATTCATTTTTCTTCTTCACTCTTCGTTCTTCTTCTCCTGCGCGAGCGCTTCTTTTTTGCTCTTGCGATCGTCGTCGTCTCTCTCGCGAGAGCAAAGGCGAGAAAATGTTGACGCGAGGGCAGATGAGGCGCATGGGCGAGAGAGATTTGTGGGACGTGATCGTCCACAACGACGATATTTGTTTCAAACACGTTTTGCCGAGATTGAGTCAAAACGATATAAAATTCTTGTACGACGTGAATACGGAGACGAGAGCGTTGATCAAAAGAGCGATGACTTCTGGGATTACGTTGGAGGATAGGTTTCAGATTGAAGAGATGTCGTCGATATCTACGTTGGAGTTTGCGTGGAATAACATGGACTGGGAAGCGAGAGATAAAAATGGGTATGTGATGAATCAAGATTGGTTTTGCTGGAAAGCTGCTCGTACGAATAAACTCGAGTTACTCAAGTGGGCGCGGGAGGAGAAAGGGTGCGAGTTTGACATTAATATAAGTTTTACGGCTGCATTGCGCGGTAATCTTGAAATGCTGAAGTATTGCGTTGCAAATCAATGTCCCGTGGATGAGGATGTGTGCGGAAGCGCTGCCTCTCACGGTCATCTCGAGTGCCTCAAATACTTACATGAGGAAGTCAAAGCGCCGTGGGATTATCAAACTGGATGGTACGCAGCTCAAAGTGGTCATCTACATATACTCGAATATCTTTTTGAGCGTAAGTATGATAAATACAACAGAGATGCATGTGCATTTACCGCTCGCTGTGGCAAGTTAGACTGTTTGAAGTACTTACACGAGGTTGCTAAAGCGCCTTGGGGTGATGAAGCCGTACTACACGCGTACTTCATCGATTGCCAAGAATGTTTACGGTACCTCCTCGATAACGACTGTCCTTTGCCGGAAGGTTGGCGATATGAAGACGGAGATTTATACGTACCAGAATCAGAATCAGAATCAGAATCATAAACACACAAATACAGTTATAGCAAAACTTGTTGGATATACGAAGAGATACCCGACATGCAAAATGAAAGCGGTGCCGCGTGCGGTACCGCGAACGAAGAGCTTTTCCCATTCGCAATAAAAAAAAGCAATGGGAAGCTGATGTGTTACCACTACACCACAAGCGCTGGAGTTTGTGACTAAATACGCTAGCCGGAAATCGAATCTATCAAAGGGAGAAGTGTAAGTTCTCTTTACTTTTTAAGTGATTTAATTCTTACCCGAGGATCCAGCTTATGCCTTCGATTATTAATCAAGATGATTATTAATGAAGCACACCTCGATTATTAATCAAGTAGATCATTATAGTGGAATTCACACTGACCTTCTCTTTTCAGAGAAAGCTTCAGTCGAGTTGGCCTAGGGTTTAGGGAGGAGCTTATGAAGTCCTTCTTTCTTTTTATATTTAGGGTTTATGAAATGAGCACGAAGCACACCCACACAAAAAAAAATTAGATCGAAAACGCGGCGCGATAAATAATTCCACAGAGCACGCGCCGGACAAGAGCGCTCGCGCGTTGAAACAAAAAAGGGACGCACAAACTCCTTTTCGTTCGCAACACGCGCACCTGTTTCTTTTTTCTCCCTCTCGAGTGTTCTGTTCCCTCTGTGTTTGTGAAAGAACTAATAAAAAGAAAGTTTTCCAATTTGTTAACAAAAGAGAGCCCACGGCCGCCAATTTTCTAATCCGATCCCTCCTCAATCGGAAGAAGAAAAAAAACAAAGAAATGACACAAACGATGAACTTCACTCACGGCGAGGAAAGAATAATAGATTCCGTGCGCATCGCGACGGCACATTTACCGATCAAGAAACGATACGAGCAAAAGTTCAAGTGTTCGTTCGATCTCGGGTCGAAAAAGCACCGCATTTTGGACGAGCAGTACACGAATGGGAAAAATTACGTCGACATTTCTTTGCTCGATTTGGGAGATTTGTTGAGACGATACGCGGACGGCGCGGAGAACGTGAAATCGAGAGAGGAGTTTCTGAGAGAAGCGAAGAAGGAGATGGAAGAGAAGGAGGAAAAGGCGAGAGAGATGCGCAGAATCGCGGAACAGAGGAAACAGAACGCGAGGAAAAAGCAGGAAAACGCCGAGCGGCTCGCGAGAGAAGCTCAAGAGAAGAAGAGGAAGATTAAAGAGCAACAACAACAAACGCCGACGTCTACGCCGGTAAAGAAGCAGAAGAAAGTAACAACGAAAGAAACTGATAACACTGATAACAGTTCGAACGATTCTGGGGCTACGATTGTAACAAAGACGCCGAAGAAACCGAGATCGTTGACGGCGTCGCAGAAAAAATCGCAAAGTTCTTTGAGCGTCGATACAAAGGTGCCGAATTCCAACAACAACAACAACAACAACAACAACAACACTAAAAGTGGTTCTGCGAAGAGCGAATCAGACGACAACGAAACAGAAGAGGCGAATAACAGTAGTAGAAAAGCAGAAGAACCCGAGGAAGAGAAACCGTTGACGGACGAAGAATTGGCCCGAAGAATGCACGTAGAAATGAACGCGAGTCCACGATTAGGCCGAAGCGGAGGAAGAAACCGCGGGATGAGCTTATTGGGAAACTTTTGAACTGCTACTACTTAATACTTTTACACAGACAGATTTTTAATTCTTTCGGTAAAGGGAAAGAAACCTTTTTTTGTACCATATACATACATTTCTTTGAAGTAAATTTTAATAAAAAGGAATTGCAAATACGCAGCATATATTTTTGATTGATGTTTTTGATTACACGTACACCTAAATCTCACGCACATATATATAGATATAATAAATTAGACGTCGATCAACCATTTCGGCAACTTTGATTTCTGTTCGTCTTTCAAAACTTCGCTCAAATACTTCTTCGCTTCGCTCGACTCTTTCAAAATCTTCTCGGCTTCCACGAACTGTTTCGCGCGTCGTTCGAGCTCTGCAGTCGTAGCGTTGATTTCGTTCGTGAACGCCTCTCGCGCGATTCTCGCTTCTTCCATCGCCAGTTTTTCGTATTCCGCAATCGCCGCGCGGCGAGCTTCTACGATTCTGCCCTCGCTATCGTTTTTTATCGTTTCAATCATGGCGGCGGTTTTCTTCGCCTTCTCCATGGCATCTTGGAGCTCTTGGCGAACGTCCTGAACGGACTGTTTCTTCGCTTGAATCAACTCTTCACCGTGTCGACTGATCGCTTCCTTCATCTTTTCTGCGTCTGTTTCTAACTGTTGTACCGTTTTGCTCAGTTGCTCCTTCTCCTTGACCAAAGCGTCTTTCGTTTGTATCATCTTCTCCATCTCGAGTTTTTGCGCGTCCTTCGAGTCGTTGATTTGCTTTTGTAGAGCGGCTATATTTTCGACTAAGATCGCAGAGGAAGAGTCTGAGGCGTCTTTAGCTTCTTCCAACGCTTTTTCGTGACGCTTTTCCAACTTTTGCACGTTTTCTTCGTGCTGCTTCTTCAAAACTTCCGCCTCTTGTTGCACTCGAGCAACTTTCGCCAACAAAATCGAATCCGCGTTCTTCGCCGACTCTTTCGCATTTTCCATCGCTTTCGCGTGTTTTTCTTCGATAGAAGCTAATTGTTGTTTCACTTCCTCTCTCGCTTTTTCGGTTTCGCGTTTTGCCGCTAAAACTTCGCTCTCGTTTTGCCTCTTCAAATTTTCCATCTGCGCTCGCGTCTTTTCCTCCGCTTGCGCGGAATTGTTCTTCATCGCCAACAACTCGCCTTGAAGCCGCTCCATTTCCGCGGTGAATTTGCCGTCAACCGCGTTCACCTTCGAAAGACGTTCCGAATTTTTCATGCTTTCGCTTTTCGCCAGCTTATACAACGCGTTTCGCTCGTTTTTTGCCACTTCTAAACTCTTGTTTGCCTTCTCCAACGATTCGCCGATATCTTTTTGGCGCAAAGACCACTCCGAGGCGCTTTGCGTTAAACTCTGTTGACTCGCATTCAATGCGCTTTCCAACGTCGCTGTTTTCGTCCTCAACTCTAAACCGATCGCTTGCAACTCTCTTTCCCAAGATTCTAAATCCGAAGCTGCCATTTCCATTTGATGATTCAATTTTAAACTTTCTCGCTGCGCTAATCGATACAAGGCGTCGCGCTCTGCTTTCGCCATTTTCAAAGCCTCTTCGATCGGTTTCGCTTGCTCCGAACCAATCTTCTTCGCTTTTGCAACTTCAGAGAGGAATAAATCGCGCATCGCGCGTTTGTCGCTGGTGCTATACTTTGTTAACGCTTCGATTCGCGCTTCCAAGACGGCAACTTTGTCGCTCGCCTCGTCCTCCATCTTTGAGTTTTTATCTTTCCCGAACTCACTTTGTAACGTCTTGTACAACGCGTTTCGTTCCGCTTTTGCCACGATCAACTCCTTTCGAGCATCCTCGAGCATCTTAGACACTTCAACATCTACAGCCGAGCTCGTCTTTGATGCCATTCTGAAGTTTTCTTGCGCCGCTGCCAACGAACTCTCATACGTCGCCTTCATCGTCTTCAACTCGTTTTCAATCGCCGATACCGCCGCATCTCTCTCGTGCAACACCTCTGCGATCGCGTCCACGTTCTCTGCTTGCAACGCGGCAACGATTCCCAACTGTTCCTCTTTCAAATCGGCGATGACGTCGTAGAGCACCTTGACCGCGTCTTCGGCGTCAGCTTTGGTATAATCTCGATCGCGTCCGGAGGCTTTCGCGAACTCGGACGATTGAAGTCGATACAACGCGTCGCGTTCAGCCGCTTGGAACTTACTTTTTTGCTCGTATTTTTCAAATTTCGCTCGGTATGCACTCAATTCGGTTTCTATTTGGTTTTGCGCTGCAATTAAGGCTGATTCACTCGTCGCTTTTTGCACTTTGTTGTCGTACTTCAAGGACGCCTCTCGCGCGAGATTTTCTGAAAGCAACGCTTGGACAACCTTTTGAATCTCTCGATCTTTTTCTTCTTGCAACTTGGATACCATGGCGACGACGTCTTCTTCGCTCACCATTCCTCCTCCTTTAGCAGCAACACTAGCAACTGATACTGGTGTCGCGCTACGTTCTTTTTTCTCCGCGCTCAACTGTCTTTCCTTCTCCAACGCTTGCGTAAACTCTCTTTGCGCCGCGTTCATCGCCGACTCGTACGTCGCCTTCATTCTCGCCATTTCTTCACGCAAACTCTTCACCTCTTCATCGCTACTCGATCCCGCGGCTTGATTTTCTCTCAATTTGCTCCCCATCTCTTTTCCTTCAATCGCTTGATCGATTCTCGCGTTCATTTTTTGCATCTCTGCCGAGCGTTCGTTGATAATTTTCGCCAACTTTTCCTCAGCTCTTTTCTTCTCCTCCACGACTTTTCGCATCTCTTTTTCAATCTTCTCCACGGACCGGGTCATTTCCTTCTCAAACTCTCTCGCCATGGCTTTCTTAATCGTCCCTACCGCAGAGGCGAAATCCACCGACGCGCTCAACGCTTCGTTATTCAACGCGTCTCGCCCGGCTTTCGCCGCGCTTCTCAACACGTTTTGTACAAACGCCACGGCGGTGAACATCCCGGTCACCGCCGCGATGCCGCCGATAGCGCCGAGCAACTGCCACGGACTCGATAACCCGTAACTCACCCTCGCGGCTTGAAAAACAACGATCCCTAAAACGTTCGCCATCGCGTACGTCGCGCACGCCAACCCGTACGAACCCGCCGTGTTGCTCGAAAACGCGTAATCGTTCTTCCAAACGCTCGACGCGTATCCCGCCAACGCGCTCGCCGCCGCCGCTCTCAAAAACGCCGACACCGGCGTTCCAATCCATCGCGTCCACTCCATCCCAGCTTTCACCGACGACAGTCCGCTGCTCCCAAATATCGACAGAAACGCGATATCCGTCGTCGCGCACGCGAGAAACACGCCCAGAAACTTGAACGCCGTCGCTCTCTTCTCGATGAAATTTTTGGCGGGAAAAAGAAGCGAAGAAGAAAACTGTTCCTTTTTCTCCTCGTCGTCGTCGTCGTTCGCATTCCCGGTCGTTCTCGGAGAATACGAGGAGGAATACGAGGAGGAACGCGCGATCGTCGTCGTCGCGTGTCGTCGTCGTCGTCTTCCCGCGGCATCACCAGCACCAGCACACAACGGCGAGAAAGAAGAGGAAGAAATCATCTTCAAAGCGCTTTGTCTCGGAGGAGAAAAAGGAACATCGTCTTCTTCTCTCGTCGTCGTTCGCGAAGAAGAAGCGCGGCGGCAACGACGACGAAAACGCCGGTTAATATTGTTGTTGTTCAAACGCAACGGAGAGGAAGTCGAGGCGAACATCTCTCTCTCTCTTTTCTCTTCTTCTTCTTCTTCTTCTTCTTCTTTCGCGCGCGCGCGTGGTGTGTCGAGGCTTTTTTGTGAGATATTGTTTAGGGTTTCAGTGAAAATGCGAATTGGAAAAAAAATCAAAATCTGCATTTTCGCGCTAAACGCTGCACAACGAATATTAATAACAACGCACCCTTACACTTACACACACGCACGAATGGTGCAGAAAATAATCGACACCTGCGCGTCTTTGGTGCCCCAAATCTCGTACTCCGACGCGTTGGGATACTCCACGCTCATGACCAACGTGCAAATATGGCTCGGGATACTCGGCGCTTTGGGGTGGTTCGGCGGACAGTGGTGCGCCATCAGCACGATGTTTGGCTTGTTGGCGTTGGTGTCGTACGAGACGAAGAGTGCGAATTTGATGAAGTATTTGACCGTTTCAATTTTGCCACTGACGATATGCGATATCGTGTGGATGTCGACGTACGCGAAAGAAGCTTCCACGGCGAGGACGAAGTGGACTTTGGCGTGCGTGATTTTCTTGTTCTTCATGAGAGTGCCTCAATTCTTCGTTTGGTCGAAGATGTGGAGCACGGATTGGGGCGCGAACGACGCGTTCGATGGGCAACAACAACAACAACAACAATTAGGAACACAGCAGCAGCAACAGCAACAACAGTATTCGTCTCCGGGCGTGGGCGTGAGACTGGACGACGTGCAAGAGACGCCGAGAGACCCGAACGCGCCGCCGCCGTATCAACCTCCGAACGAGTTCGCGTAAGTTTAAAAAAGAGTCATCAACCCAAAATGTTTAGTTTGTAAAAAGTGTTGCGCGTTTTAATAAGAATAATAAGGTCATGCGTCGATGTTAAACGAAGAGAGTGCGTCTTCAGATGTTTTCTCTGCTGTATTATTATTATTAAACGTGATTTCCGCGTCTCTCTCTTTCCTTTGATTTTTTCCTAATCGAACGAGTTAATTTTTAGTATTGTTACAATATAATAGTCGAGAGGGCGTCTTCTCCCGCTCCCTCTCCTTCCACGTGGCTATGTGAGTTTCTATGATGAGTAATTTTTGATTCTTAATCTCCCCTTTTCTTTATATGTATTTGTGTTGGTGTTGTTACTATCATTATTTGTTCGCGTCTTGCAACGGCGCCTGTCCGTAGTTCAGCGGTCTTCGGTAGAGCATAATGTGCGGCTCCGGTCGATGAATCGCGTAATGCACCCACCCGCGAGATTGTTGCACGCCCAATCCTCGCCATTCCGTCTGTTTCGAGCGTTAGAAAAGAATGAGAAACACGTCTGATGAGTATACTTCTAAACTCACATTTCTCGCGCGCGCGCTCTATTTTCAAAAGACAACACACAACGAGGGGAAAAGAAAGAACGGAGAGAGAGAGAAAAAAGAATCGCGGCGTCTCTCCGACGAGAAGAAAGTCTGCAAAAAGCGACGCACCTCTGACAACAATCTGTTCTTCGGCAAGCACTTGGCGATATCCGGCGGTAACACCACGTGTCTGTTCGCGAAAGGAAAGAGAGAGAAAGAGAGAGAGAGAAGTTGTTTTCGTCAGCGACCCGTTTTACGAAGAAAGAGGAGAGAGAAGGACAAAACGCGGTAAAAAATCACCCGCGCTTCCCTCGTAAAAACCCAGAAACGCGCGCGAACGAGAAAAAGCTGCGCGTCGTCGCGCTCGCTTCTCATCCGTTTCGTTTCCTTCGCGCGTCCGCGAACACCGCGCGCGCTCGAGCAGCGCTCTTGAAATTTTCAAAAACACTCCTCTCGACCAAAAAGATTTAAGCGCCCACGAGAAAATGAAAAAAATCTCCGCGCGCGCGCGCTCGTTTCCTCGTCGATGCGAACATCCGATGGCATCTCGCTCCGCGCATTCTCGCGGAAAAGAATATAAGTCTCGCGCACCTGTACTCGTAGACGTCGTCGTAGTATTTTTCACTGTACTGTATTTGCGGCATGTTTTGTTTCGCGCGTGATTTTTTTTCTTGTAATGGCGGAAATGAGTGCACTCGTTCCCGTTTTTGAAAATTTTTAGTGATGACCTGATGAGCACATGTGAGCTGAAGAGCTGGAGCTCCTTCACTAAAAAGGCGCGCGCGAACGAATGCGGTTCTCTCTCTATGTATCTCTCTCTCTCTCTTTCTCTCGTTGATAACGTTCTATTACAATTCTTATTTCTGCGCTATAAATATGCGTGATAGATAGATCAAGTTACGTGTTATTTGTTCAATTCAAAGACTCAAACGCGTTCGCTTTAGCCGCGGCGAGCGCTTCGGCCAAGTTCGAGGCGTCTCTTCCCCCGGCTTGCGCAAAGTTGGGTTTGCCACCACCTCCGCCTCCGCACGCTTTTGCAGTCGCACCGCAGATTTTACCGGCGTTGAGGCCTTTCTTTACGGCGTCGTCGCCGGCGGCACAGACGATGGCAACTTTGGCGTTGTCGTCGGAGGCGGAGGCGAGGAGGACGAGAGCGTCCGAGCCCAAGGCCGCGAGTAAAGACTCGCATGCGACTTTTAACGCGTCCGGGGCAACAAATTCGTCCATTTTAGCTACCAAGATTTGCGTTTGCGCCGTTGGATGCGCTTCTGCTAAAGATTTCAAGCTCGATGCCTTGGCGACAGCTAATTCGCCTCGTAACTTTTCCGCCAATTTTTGTTGCTCGAGCAAATCTTTTTGCATAGATTTTACCCGGTCGGAGATCTCCTCGGGCTTAACTTTTAAACTTTTCGTCAAGGTATTGACAACTTGCGCGTTCGTGTTGACTAGGTCAATCACGGCTGGACCAGCGACGGCTTCGATGCGTCGAATACCGCTAGCGATGCCAGATTCGCTGAGGATTTTAAAACCACAAATTTCCGAGGTGTTGGAGACGTGCGTGCCGCCGCAGAGTTCCATGGATACGTTCGGGACGTCCACGACCCGAACGACGTCGCCGTACTTTTCACCAAACATCATCGTCGCGCCTTTTGCTTTAGCATCCGCGATGGGCATCTCTGCGACTTCCAAATTCGTCGAGTCGAAAATCCACTCGTTGACTAAAGCTTCGATTTCTTCCAACTCTTTCGGGTTCGGCCCGCGTGAGGAATTGAAATCAAATCGCAATCTATCAAAACTGACTAAAGAACCGGCTTGTGAGACGTCGTCGCCCATGACTTGTTTCAACGCACTTTGCAATAAATGCGTGGCCGTGTGGTTGGCTTTCGCTCTTCGTCTGGAATCCTTGTCGACTTTGGTTTCTAAAACGGAAGTCTTGGCGACGATTTCACCGGATTCCACGCGCACGCGATGCGAAATGATGCGCCCACCGGCGGCTTTTTGGACGTCTAAAACGCGCACTTCGGTGTTGCTATCTTCTATTATCATAACGCCAACGTCGGCGATTTGACCACCGGACTCGGCGTAGAATGGCGTTTGGCTTAAAACGACGTCGACTTCGTCGCCTTCCCGGGCGCATTCGAGCATCTCACCAGTTTTCGGGTTGACAATCGCGAGAACTTTCGATTCTCGGGAAAATAAACTGTCGTATCCGATAAAAGCAGAGTGCTCGTCGTTGTTTAAATCGTCCGCGACGCGTGCTAACGCGTCTCCCGCGGTCACGTCTACCGTCTTTGCAGCCGCGCGCGCCAAGTTTCTCGCTTTTTCCATTTCCATTTCGAATCCTTCCACGTCTACGTCCACGTTATTATCTTCGGCAACATCCGTGGTGATGTCTAAGGGAAAACCATACGTGTCGTACAACAAAAATGCTTCGGCACCAGTGACGCCATTTTTATCCTTCTTAGCTCTTGCGATGATATCCGACAGCAAGTTTTCGCCGTTGGCGAGCGTCTTCTTGAAGCCCAACTCCTCGCGTTCCAACTCGGCGTAGATTTTCTCGCTTCGTTTCACAACGTTCGGATCACATTCGGAGGATAACTCGATGGCTACCTTTGCAATCGCAGAGGTAAACGTCTTCGACTCACCTTCTTCTTTCATGCCTAACAATTTACCGCTTCGCACGACCCGGCGAATCAATCGTCTCACGATGTATCCTCTCCCCACGTTCGACGGAAACACCCCATCGGAAATTAAATACGTCACGGCTCTGATGTGATCTGCAGCAACCTTCAACATTCGCTTTTGTTTCTCGTCGCATTCGTCATACTTCAAATCTGCCATCGCGCACGCTTTTTCGATAATCGGCATCATCAAATCCGTCTCGTAATTGTTTGGTTTCTTTTGTAAAATCTGCGCGACTCGCTCTAATCCCATCCCGGTATCGATGTTCTTATTCTTCAACGGGGTCGTTTTCCCGTCTGCGTCTCTCGATAACTCCATGAAGACCAAGTTATAAAACTCCACGAATCTTGAGTCGTCGTTTAAATCCTTTACGCCTTCTACGCCCAACTCCGGCTTGAAGTCGTAATACAACTCCGAACACGGTCCACACGGCCCGGTCGGCCCAGCCGCCCAGAAGTTATCTTCCGCGCCCATTCTTAAAATCTTCGCTTCGGGAACGCCAACTTGGTCTCTCCAAATTGCCAACGTCTCGTCGTCGCTTTCAAACACGGACACCCAAATCCTCTCTGGGTCAATCCCGAGCTCTTTCACACTCAACTCCCACGCCCACTCGCACGCTTCCTTCTTGAAATAATCCCCGAACGAAAAGTTCCCGAGCATCTCAAAAAACGTGTGGTGTCTCGCTGTCACGCCAACGTTCTCGATATCGTTCGTTCGCACGCACTTTTGACTCGTCGTCGCCGATTTCACCTCGCGTTCCTTCTGACCCATAAAAATTGGCTTGAACTGCAACATCCCGGCGATGGTCAACAACACGGTCGGATCCTCTGGCACTAACGAAGAGGACGGTAAAATCGCGTGGCCTTTGTTCTCGTAAAAGTTCAAAAACCGTTTACGAATGGCTCGGCCGGAATTGTCCCTCGTCGTCGACTGTTCCGCCTCGCTCGTCGCCGCCGCCGACGCGGCGGAAGAAGAAGAAGAAGCTCGGACGACGTGTCGACTAATCCTACTACTTTTCGCCGACGATTCGTTCCACACGCGAACGACCGTTTTCGCGCTTCTCGTGAAAGACGCGCTCGTGGAAGAGGACTTCATGGCCAGGGAAGACGTGGACGAGGATTGCGTCGTCGTCGTCGTTAATCCGCCGCCTCCTCCCGATGCGAAAACGCGTTGCACGAGCGTCAATTTACTTCCGCCGAGGAAACAGCGGTGCGACAACATCGTCGTTTATTATGCGTATCCAAAAAGCTTTCTTTTTTCCGCTTTCAGTTCACGAAGTCACGCGCGCGAGAATGTGTTGTGCGAGGGCGCGGCAGCGCGCTTCGGGTGCGGTGTTTGTGTGCGTGTGTTGTTTTACTCGACGACTCGCGCGAGAGAAAAAGTGACGATTGCGTCGCGTCGATGTGGATAAATTTTAGAAGAGCAGGGAAAAAAAGGAGGTTTTTAGAGAGTCTGCGGCGCGAGGAAAGCGTAAAGCGCGAACAAAGACTGTGCGGAAATTTAGTCGCGCACGAAGAAGCACGCGAAATCTACATGAACTGATCTTCGATTAAATTCTTCAATCCTTGCATTCTCTCTATGATTTCCGGGGTCATCATCCTCGCCGCGTCGCCGCCTAACGAAGTCTTCACGACGGACTGTTCTCTCGTTCTGAGGATGACTTCGATGGTTTGGAGCATATTTTCCGGCGTGCACCAGAGCATGTCTTCGTTACCGTCGACGTTTTCGAGTTCAGGTCCTGGCGTGAACGCTTGTTCGAGCATGTTTCTTTGTTCGATCGGGTCGTCGACGCTGAGGACGAGTTTGAGGATGCGCACTTCTTTCGGTTGTTGTCGTCCGACGGTGTCGCGCATTTTCGAGTAGAGATGTACCATGACATCTTTCACTTCTTCTTCGACGTATGGGGATTCCTTAACAGACATGTACGCTTTGGCAGCTGTGAGCATTAACGCCGGGTCGAGCTTACCCGTGGAGGCGAGTTCATCGATCTTCGCATCCATGTCCTGGATGGTGTCAACTTTGAGAAGTTCTTGGAAATTCTCCGCGGCGTTGTCCAAGAGCTGTTGGTCTCTCGAAGCTTCGTCGAACTGTTCGACGATACCTAAAACTCTCGACGCGATCCTCGCTAAATTTGCCGTCAATTCTAAATCTTTCATTTCGTTCGCTCGTTCGATTTTATGCGTCATGTAGCCGAAAAATTCCGCGGTAAACTCCCCTCGCCGAGAAGGCACGAAACCTTCCAACACGTCGTCGTCTTTCTCCATCAGTTCCTCCAACAAATCTCGATGATTCGTGCACCTCGCGTGCGTCTCTTTCAACTTTCTCAGCAATCTCGCCAACAACAGCTCCTCCTCGTCTCTGTTCTTCACCGCGGGATCTTCGTCCACTTTCTCGACTCTCTCTTCGATCCTCGCGAACAAACCGTCGCACAAGTCGTACCACTTCTCCGAGCTCGCTAAAAGACCAATCCACTCTTCCTCGTTTTTCTGCCGAAAGATGTTGATTAACTTGTCGAACATTTCCGGCGACATGTCTATTTCTCCTTCGCTTCTGCCGGTCGCCGTCTTCTCCGCGGCGGCAGCGCCGAAATACGGTTCCGGTTGCTTTTTTTGGCTCAAATCGAACTCTGGACCGACGGCGGGTAAATCGTCCTTCATCTGGTACGGCGTCGTCCCGATATCAGGCTGCGTGTAGATGTTCTCTCGCTGTTTTTTCGGTCTCTTCTTGCTCGATGCCATCGCCACTACCGCGCGTTTGCTCCTGCGACGAAGTATGTTTTCGCCTCGCGAAAGGAAAGCGCAGCAAAAGGCATCCTCTTGGCGGCGAAGCGAAGACGACGAAGAGGACGACGACGCGTAGAACTGCGACGACTGGCGACGGTGCACGCGGTGCGCGGCGGCGGCGACGCGACCACCACTCGACGCGGCGACGTCGACGGCGAACATGAAGATTTCTTTTATTAACTTTGCGTTTGTTTACGTGTGTGTTTACGCGCGCGTGTGTGCGTGTTTGAAGTGAAGCTTTGGTGCGAACATTCGTGTGTTTTCTCTCTACTATTCTCAGCGCGCTCGCGTTACAAAAAGACATGTTTCAAATCACGAGGATTTCATCCGCATCTCCGCGGCGTTGGCGACGTTCCTTCGCAAATTTTCCACCCTTCGCTTCCAAAAGAACGTTTGGATTCTCGTCTTGTTCTTTTTGTACAGGAAAATGGCGACGAGAAAGGCGTAGAGGACGACGAGTAACTTCGCGAGTCTCTGGTCGCGACGCCAGAATCGCTTGGTGAGGAGTTTCTTCCATCGGAAGCTTTTGAGTCGAGAGAACGCTGACGTCGCGCCTTTCGTAGGCGCGGGTTTCTTCTTGACTGGTTTTGGTTTCTTGAAGACCGGGACTGAACCGTCGAAACACCACTCCTTTTTTGCGAGTGCAGACGATTGGTTTTCTTCGATTTCGTCTTCTTCGTCGTCTTCTTCGTCTTCTTCGTCCGCGCTCTTCTTTTTTCCGCCGATTACTTCCGCACCCATCATCTCCACCGCCTCTCTCCAATCTCCGCTAAATTCTTCCAACGTCGCGCAAATCGCGTCCGTGCTCTTACACGGCGTCAAGATCCCAGTCGCCGCGCCGCCGACGCCTTCCACGAAATACTCCTCCTTACACGCTTTGTACAACTGTTTCGCGTACGAAGCGCACACTTTAAATCTATCGCTGCTACCGTTATTACCACTCTTCGATTTACTACTCCCACTACTTCCACTCCCACCGCCATAACTCCTCTCAACTAACCCGCCTCGCCCTAAATTTCTCCCGTCGCACTTGCTGCATTCGAATCGACTGTACAGCGCCGCGCACGTCGGCGAGACCGATTGCCTTTGCATCTCCACGTGATGAATCAGCATTCTGTCGGTATCTTGCGAGCTGCAGCACGTGGACGCGCGATAGTCGTCGCAAAACGTCAAAGACGCGCGCATGGGCGGTTGTTTCGTGTTTTCGCACGCGCCGACCGCCTCTTTTTCCGCTCGAATGTGCGTCACGCCGAAGTAAAAGAACGACATCGTCAACAACAACACGACGCAGAATCGGAATAAAGACAAAGACGAATTCCGACGCTCTCTTCTTCTATCCCGCGCGCTCGTCTTTGTCGTCGTCATCATCATCATCGATGTCGTCGTCGTTATCTCGAGACGCCTCTCTCTCTCTCTCTATATATATATATATTTCGCGCGAGTTCGGGTTTGTTTTTCTACAGTTGCGCGTCGTTATATGCGACGACGCGCTTTGCGATGTGAAGTTTTGTCTTCATTTTCTGTTTAGGGTTTCAGACGTTTTTCCGTTTCGAGGCACAACAGAAAGAAAGAAAGCGACGCGCTCTCCATTTCCCCGCACACATAAAAGAGAGATAAGCGCGCGGCGGTGCGCGCACGAATAAAGAGAGAGAGAGTCGAGACGCGCTCGAACTTTTTCCTTCTTCGGTTCTCATCCTTCTCGGTGTCGCTCGCAAAGGCGACGCGAGCGCTTTTAAAGAGAGAAACATTTTCGCGCGTTACTCACACAGAAAAGATATCTCGTTTCGTTTCAAAGATACCGAATATATATAATATATAAAGAATGTCCGCTTTCGTCGCTTTCGCCCGGTCGACGACGATACCACAGCCGGCGGCGAACGCGTGTCGATGCGAGAGTCACGCTCGCGCGAGCGTCAGGGCGGCAACGGATGGATTTTGTGGGAATAATTATACCGCGAAAGTGTCCTCCTTCTCGACGATGATGACGAGGACGACGAGGAGACGAGGACGAGCGAGAAGAACGACTGTCCCGGGGCCGACGCCTCTCCTGGCGGCGGTGACGAAAGAGCAACGGACGGAAGATGCGTTCGAGGCGGAAGAGGAAGAGATCGTCGACGCGTCGTCGACGTCGTTTTCGTCGTCGAAACGAACGTGCGAACTCGTCTCTAGCGTTGACAACCGCTTCACGGTGAAAGGGACGATATTTCTCTCGCGCGTGAACGCGGACGACGTGTATAACATGCTCACGGATTACGAAAACGCGAGTAAAGTTTTTCCGAGCACGATTAAGAAAGTAGAGTACCTCGGGTATGAGAACGACGACGAGAACGACGATGCTTCGCGGACGAGTAGAAGCGAGAGTGGGAATAAAACTAGGACGAAGGGCGGCATCAAACACATAAAACAGACGTGCAATTGGAAGTTTTTCATATTCGGCGGGAACTTTAATATCGAGTTAGGCGTGGTCGAGAACGATTCGAAGAGACACATGACGTGCACGCTTAAAGGCGCTGCCTCGCAGAGAAAGTTTGGGTTTTTGAGAGAGTTTGAAGGTTCGTGGGAAGTCGAGGAAAACGGAGAGGAAGGAGCGAAAGTGACGCACGTGTTAAGCGTAAAGCCGAGTTTGACGCCACCGTATGCGAGCGATATATTCGTGAAACAAGTCGAAGGGATATTAGAGGACGTGGAGAGAGAGGTGCAGTCGTGGGAAAATGGGTACGCCGTGCCTATGCACCGAAGATAATATGATTTTAAACGTAGAAAAATGCGCACGCGTTGATTTTGAACAAGTGAGGGAACTCAAGAAGAGATATAATTACCCCGTGTACGATAAAAGTAGTATTATACAACAATGAACAACAACAACAACAAATTACCTTCTATTTAAAATGCGTTTCTAGCCTCGGACGCGTAAAACTTCACGTCTACGTCCGCATCAGCTTTTAATCCGTCCAAAACTTCCAAGATTTCTGTTCTGATAGCGCTCCCGACGCTCACGCTCTTCGCCATCTTCTCGAGCGATTTAGCGATGTTGAATCGGACGTTTGCCACAGAATCCGCTGCGGCAGCTTTTGCAATCGGAAAGAGCGTCCCCGCGATATCCACTTCGTCTACTTTCTCCGCCAACAAACCTAAAGTCGATGCTACCGTCACTCTCACCAGATAATTCTTTTCGGTTTGTAACAACGACTCGAGTTTAGGAATGACGTGTTCTTTCGCCCAGGCGAATCCAAACAAGGCGGTTAAGTTTTGCAAGTTTTGTCCAGCCGCTTGACGAATGCTGGACACAGGGTCCGCGAGCCAGCGCAAACATAACGAGTTCAAAACGTCTTCCGCGCTATTATTTTCGCTATCGCTAGTGCTCACCTCTTTCGAAAACAAAAACGAACTCTCGCCGGTTTGCGTGGCTAAAATCGGAATGTATTCGATGATCGCCAGTCTCACGCGCCAGTGTCGATCTTCGGCTAAATCTTTGATGGCGGGAAAAAGCTCTTTGGAAAGCGTGTCTACACCGATGACTTCGTTGACTTGGTCTAATTTGCCGATGACGTTCAGTCTCACTTCTGGAAACTCATCCTTCAACAGCACCAAAAAGATTGGTAAGAGTTGATTCACGGTTTCCTCTTTCCCTAAAGTCGGCGCAGATTCCATGACGACCGATGCCAACGCCGCTCGGACGTGTTGACTGGCATCTTTCGCGAGCTCGCGAACTCTCGGAATGATATTTTCTCTACTTCTTTCCGGTCCAGCAAGGGCGCAAAATTTGCTCACCTTTGCCGCCGCCGCGATGCGCACCTCCGCTTCCGCGTCTTCCAATAAGTTTTCGTACGCCGGAAACAAATCTTCCCTCGCGAAATCGGCGCCGATAATCTCGCACAACTCGTAAATCTGTTGCGCTACTGCGTATCTGACCCGCCAGGACGTGTCCGAACTAAACTTCAACGCCACCGGCACGATGCTCTTCAACCTTTCCTCCTCGCTCACCAACTTTGATAGACTCACGCAATCGTCCACGGCTAATAACCTCACCGAATCTTGCTCGTCCGCGGTTAACTTTGCGAACCACTTCAACACCTCGTCGTTGATAAACTGCGCATCGTTCACGTTCGCTCCGGCAACTTTTCCTAAATTCGTCGCCGCCGCTCTTCTCACCATCGGCGTCTCGTCGTCGCACAACTGGCCGAACAAACTTCTCAACTGCTCCATCATTTTCTTCTCCTCTTCTCCGGCTCCGTTATTACTTTCGTTCAGTTTCTCCAACGCGCACGCGAAAAGGCCGCACGCGCTCACCCGAGCCGTAAACCACTCCCCGGTGGCCAACCGTTTCACCAAAGGGCAAAAATGTTCCATCGAACTCGCGAGATCGCACCGTTCGCCGACTTTAACTAAACCTTCCACCGCTTTCTGCCTCACCACCGTTTCCTCCACCGTGCTCAAACTTTCCAAAGGTGGCAAAAGCAAGCACACGAACTCATCCCCGCCGACAAACGCGACGAGCGATGGGATGTGCTCCGCGACTGCCATCAAACACTCGTCGTCGTCGTCGTTCATGTCCACCAGAAAAGGCACCAACTCGTTTCTCGTGCGTTCCGGGCCTAACGCGGCGGCGATCGTCGAGAGTCGGCTGATGGAGTTTAATCGCAATCGCACGTCTTCGGACTGTTTTTTTTTTAATACGAAAAACCAAAGCGCGAAAGCGCGCAAGAGAGAAACCGCTCGTCAGTGCACACGCAGACACAAAACACAAACGCGAAAAGCGAAAGAGAGCAGAGCAGAGGAGAGGAGAGGAGAAAACGCTTCATCGCGGCAAAAGAGAGCCCCCCTCTTTCTCTCCAAAAGTCACATTTTTTGTATAAATCGGATCGGAAAGAAGAAGAAAAAAGCAATCAATCCTAAAACGAAAAATTAAAAAAAAAAGAAAGAAAGCAATCGTACCTTCAGCTCGTCGATGAGCGCGGCGACGGCGACGACGTCGTCCGGACCAGGAGCGGATGATAATGCGCTCGGCGGGTCGTTATTATTCATCGTTGTTGTTGCCGATGGTGGTGGTCGCACGGTGTCAGTCATGTTTTCTCTCTTTTTTCTTTTTGACGACTCTTCCCCAAAATTTTTTCGATTTTTTTTCTCCCCCCAAACCCCTAAACCCTAAACCCATGTTTGCTCAAAAACGTCAGCAGCCGCAGGGAAAAAATCGTCAGAGAGAGAGAGAGAGAAGAAGTACACAGTAGGAGAAAAAAGAACACAAAATCAAAAGAAGGGGGGGACGCCGACGAGAGAGCACAGAATAGAGTCATACACACGTACACACACGCGGTCGTTTACGAAGAAGATATAAAAGAGATACAGAACGAGAGAAGAAAGAAAAGATGAATCAACCATCGCGCGCGGAAAAATTCCTCATGCCCCCGGGGTCTCGAAAACTGTCGTACACGCCGGATACGAAATTACCAAACGCCGGGGAGTTTATTCTCATGCGCGAAGATCACACGCTCGGGAACATGCTCCGGATGGAACTGCACAACGATCCGAACGTGGTTTTTGCGGGGTATCAGCATCCGCACCCGACGGATCACCGGATTATTATTAAAGTGCACACGAATTCGGAGACGAATCCGGTGCGAGCGATGAAGGAGGCGAATCAGAGGCTGACGGAAACGGTGGAGAGTTTGAAGACGCAGTGGGAGAGCGAGTTGGAAAGCGTGAGAGATAGTGGGGCTATTTGAGCGTCGAAGACGCTTTGTATTGTTGTTATTATTATTATTATCTTATTATTGAAACCTATTACTACGTGTGTTTGTATATGCGCGCTCTATTTTGAAGAAGAAGAAGTGAGAGGATCGTCTTCGTCGAGAACGGACGGCTCGTTGTAAGAGGAAGACCTTCCGTTGTCGTCGTCGTCGCGATGCGACGTCGAAGAAAATAAATACTTGACGCCTTTTGCGGCGTAGTTCATCATTTTCGTGAGCGCGTCGTCTTCGTCGAGCTCGTCGTCGGAGAGGTGTTCGTCCAACTCGCCGGCTTCCTCGATTTTATCGTCGGCGTTGTTCTCGTTTGAGGTATCGCCGTAGAAGGCTTTGCCAGTCGTTGAAACCGCGTCGTTGTCGTCGTCTTCCTTGTTATACTCTTCTCGCTCATCTTTACCTTTGCTCGCTTTTTCTCGCATCATGATCTCTCTCGCGTTGAACATGCTCTCCGCTTTCAACAAATCTTTCCTATTGCCTAATCGTCCAACTTTCTTCTTCGGAGTCAAACCGCACATCTCTTTTCCCGCGCCGCATCGGTTGATGTACCCAGCTCCGACTAACCCGTCTAATATCGCATGCTCTAACTCCATGGAATGTACCGCGTCCACTCCACTTCGTTCCGTACCTCTCAACACGTAATATTGATACTTTGCCTCTGGCGGCAACGCGGACGGGAGTTGGTTTCTCCATCCTCTCCCGACGTTTCTATCGTCCACGCCGAATCCGTACAGATTAACCTCGTCGCATAAACTCATCGCCATTACGGTGGATATGATCCCCGAACTCGGCGTATTCCCACCTTTTGGTTTAAACCCTTTCGCTATACACTTATCCGCCTTCGATTTAAACTCTCTCATGAGTTTCCCAACCGCGCCTCGAACCGCGCTTTCTAAACCAACCACGCGCACGTCCGGTCTTTGCGGATACGCCTTCACCAAATTCCTCGCAATCTTATCGATCCCTCTCGAGGCGATCAAATACACGTCTTTCTCCAACGGCAAATAATCCTTATCTCCTCTCGAGTACTGTTGCGTCCATTTCTTATTCAACACGCGAAACGTCGTCTTCTCGCCGACGAAAGCTTCGTACGTCGCCGTCGGCGCTTGGTTTTGTCTGAACACCACGTCGTGCGCGTCGATCGCCTTACCAAACTCCGCAGATTTCAATATCCCACCGTTCCCAACGACCGCGCATCGTTTGAACTTCACTCGCCTCGCTATCCGTTCCGGTACTCCTTTATTCGCATTCGCATTCGACGACGACGACGACGTCCCGCTCTCGTCCGTCACGTCGATGGTTTTGAAAATCTGCGATGGTTTCGGCAACATCCGCTCCGGCATTCCATCCACCAAAATTTTCGCCGCCGCTTTCATCCTCGACGGAACGTGCGTCGGACACGCGTCTTCTTCTTCTTCTTCTTCTCCTCCTCTTTCTCCTTCTCGCGTCGTCGTCGTGGTTCCAAACTGGCCGACGTTCGGTGCGGTCGTTCCAGACCGCGACGCGAACGGGACCGAAAACTCCATCGCAGAAACGATACCGACAGCAGCGCGAAGGAGTCGCGATTGATGTCGATTTTCCCCGCCCGAACAAACCAGGAAGCACAGAAGAAGGAGCAGGAAAGAGACTCTCAAAGAAGGAGAAGGAGAAGAAGAAGAAAAAGAAGAGCCGGAGGAACGGGGTTTGCGCCGTGTTTTCATCGCTCCTTTCGCTCCTTTCGCGCGTGTTTTGTTTCGCTTCTCTTTCCCGAACAACGCCGGAAGAAGAAGAAAACAAAAATGGTTGAAACCCTAAACAAAAAAGTTTGGAAAAAAAAGACGACCGTTTGAAAAAACTTCGGCAAAAAAAAAGCGTAACCGTAACCGCGATACGTAACGCCGGCTCCTCCGATCCTCGGTTTAAAGAGCCAGAGAGAGATAAACCATCATCTCGAGATTCGATGTCGTTTTCTCCCTCTCGACTGCCAGGAGGCGCGGCGGTGCCTCGATTTGGATCGAGCGTTATGAATGGATGGAGTTGTTCGCATCATCATCATCATCATCGTTTTCGTCGAACCGCCGGCTTGAAATCATCGTCGCATCGACGACCGAAACGCGCGAGCGCGAAGACGCCAACCGTCTTCGCTTCTTCTTCGTTCCAACAGAGAGATTTATGCGAAGGCGACGAAGGTGAAGACGTCGAGATTTTGCAGAGAGATCTCGTCGAGGAAGGGCTGTTGGATCAAAAACACGCGAACGGGTACGTCGCGTTTTTAGATATCTTTTTTTTTTTCCGTTGGACTTTTACTTCGCGTTGTCGTGTGTTTGTTGTCTCTCTCGTCTTCAAATATCTATACGAAAACTTTACTGAACTTTGCACTTTCAAATCTCTCTCTCTCTCTACATGTATAACATCATGAAAACAACGAATGCAACACAGGCACTTCAACGGCCAAACGACCGAGGCGATCGCGACGCTTCAGCAACAGTTCGGTTTACCCGTCACCGGCGAATGGACCGAGTTGGAAAGGTTGGTGTTTCAAGGCGCGACGAACGGAACGCCGACGACCAACGCCGGGAAGCGAGCGCTGGCGCCGCCGACGGCGAGAGGGAAGAGGGCGCTGGAAAACGCGCAGATGTATTACACGAGCGTGGAGAGTTCGGATGATTTGTTCAGATACGGTGGAAACGCGTTGCAACGGTTCGTGCAGCCTGGGTTTTCTGGAGATATTTTGACCGGGTTGGTGTGGGGGATTGGCGTCGCGAGCGCGGTGTCGTTTGCGAATGATCTCTTTGAAGATTATTTGCAACCTGGTCAACAAAGATCGAAAAAACAACAGAGAAGAAGGGTTGAGTCGAAGGAAGAAGGGTTGTTGCCACAGCTGAACTTTTTCGGTGGCGGTGGTGGTAACAGGGGCAACGGCGGTCGAATCCAACGCGCGTTCAAGCAAGGAGGAGGACAACGGCAACAACAGCAGCAACAACAACAGCCTTTCGAGAGAGGTGTTGCGTATGCATCTTCTTCCTCGCCTTTTCCTCAACGTGGTGGTGGTAATGCACCGGTGCCGTATTGGCAAACGGGACGCACGGCGCGCATGTTGCAAGAATACCACGGAGCTTCTGCTTCTTCCAACTTTGTGCCGCCATCAAACGTGCCCGGTTCGAGTGCGCCGCCGTCACCAGCGTTCGCCCAAATGAATACGAACGCTTCGGCATCAATGAGTGTAAAAGAGATGAACGCGCTTCGCAAAGAAATCACGAGACGAAACGCGAGTCAGGCGTTTGCGCAGTATAACAACAGTAGCGGCAGTGCGCCGGCGCAAAAGAGAAACACAAAATTAGGCTCTCGAGATGCCGCCTTGGAACCGATCCAAGCAAAATCTCGCACTCAAACGCTCGAAAGACCGGGTTACGCGAATGATGGCTTCGGCGAGTACGGGAATAAGAACGGCAGGCAAGGTAACAATAGCAGTAACGGCGCCACCACCACCAGCAGCAACAACAATTCAGGAGGCGCGATGGACGAACACAATCGAGGGCCGCTGTATGTCCAAGGCTTGGACTTCCTCCGAGAAATCCCAAGCAAAGTTCCAAACTTGTTCGCACCGAGCGAGTTTTCTGCTCGAGCGATTAAAGAACGCGAGTTGGAAGCGTCCATCCAGGAAGCTCGACGGATTGCCGAGAACGAGCGCGCGGAAAAGCACAAAGCGCAAGAGGCGTTTGCGAGACAAAAATCGGAACTCTTGGAGGTTTCAAGAATCGCTCGGCAAGCCTCCTTTGTGGCTGATTCGCATGAACAACGCATCAAGGAAATCCAAGAGAAACTGAATGCCATGCAAGTCAACGAAGGGACGAAAATGGAAAGTTTAGTCGGTCGAATCGACGAGTTAGAATCCTTCGTCAAGAAGTCGCTGCAGGAGAAATTTGAAAGTCTGGAGGTTGCTGCGGAGCGCAAATTCAAGCAGCTCGCCCTCGATGTCGAGAGAGTCGAGTTAGCGATGAAGGATGCCGGCTCAAACTTGGATGAACTCGATACGATTGGTCAAGTCACGATGGCTTTATCGAGCGTAAAGAATGACGTGACAGCAAAGTTACAAGCATTCGAAACGCAGTTGAACGAACAGTTGGAAGCGACGTCGAGGCAAATGAAAGAGGACCGAGAAAGCGATACGCGTGCCGATATTGCTTTCGCAAAGTTGGACGCGCTCGAGCATACTCTTTTAGACGTCCAATCTGGTGCCGGTGCTGAAATCGAGCGTTTACAGGCGCACATTGATCGATTAGAAGCGAGCTTGCAAGCCGCTCCGGCTCCGGCAGTCGTCGAAAACGAAATTGTACAAGAAGAAGAAGAAGAAAAAGAAGAGGTCATTATTCCATCCTCTTCCGCGTACACGGAAGTGGATACGTTAGAAGAGTTGGATGTAGTAGAAGAACAAGAACAAGAAGAAGTTGTCGAGGAAGTTGTCGAAGAGAAGAAACAACAACTCGAGAATCTCTTCGCGGCGCCCTCGGTACCAGATGTCGTCATTCCCGTAGCTCCACAAGTCTCTCCTGTTCCAGAAGTTGAAAAAGAGGACGATTTTGTCGAGGGACAGATATTCGAAACTGGTATTCCGAAACGCATCGCTACCGGTCGTGAAGTTATGTTGCAAGGCTTCCATTGGGAGTCGCACAAATCTGAATGGTACGACATCGTCAGCGACCGCGTGGAGCAAATCAGAGATGCTGGATTCACGCAGGTTTGGCTCCCTCCGTCCGCGGACTCGCTCGCACCGCAGGGGTATTTGCCCAGAAACTTATATAAGCTCGACTCCCACTACGGATCTGCCGAGAAGCTCAAGGCGTTGACTCGTAAGATGAAGGAAAACAATATCTTACCTGTCTTGGACGCCGTGTTGAACCATCGTTGCGCGACGCACCAAGGTGCCGGCGGAAAATGGAACCGATGGGAAGGCACTGGTATTGACTGGGGAGAGTGGGCTATTTCCAACGAGCAACCAGACTTTGCCGGCTCCGGGAACGCTCCGACTGGCGACGTATTCCACGGTGCGCCAAATATCGATCACACTCAAGAGAGAGTGCGCCAGGATTTGTGCAAATATATGAGATATTTGACTTCCGACGAAGTTGGTTTCGGTGGTATTAGATTTGATTTCTCCAAAGGATACGGTGGTTCGTTCACCGGAGAATACGTACGCGCGTGTGAAGATAATGTCGAGTTTGCCGTTGGGGAGTTTTGGGATACCATGAACTACGGTGTTGGATTGGAATACAACCAAGATTCGCACAGGCAAGCGATTGTTGATTGGGTCGACCAAACTGGCGGATGTTGCACTGCATTCGATTTCACAACCAAGGGTATATTGCAAGAAGCCTGTGGACGCGGCGAGTTCTGGCGTCTCGTCGACGCTCAAGGTCGCGCTCCGGGCGTCATCGGTTTATGGCCAGCCCGCGCGGTGACCTTCTTGGACAACCACGACACGGGTAGTACCCAAGCACATTGGCCGTTCCCTGGGAGTCAAGTCGGTCAAGGTTATGCGTATATCTTGACCCATCCGGGTACTCCGTGCGTGTTCTGGGACCACTACTTCGATTGGGGCGACGATTTGCGCAAGCAAATCGATTCTTTACTCGACGTCCGCGACAAGATGAAAATCCACGCTCGATCTGTCTTGAAAATTGAACACGCCAAGGATAACTTATACGCCGCGAAAATCGACGATAAAGTCGCCGTTAAATTAGGTCGCGAACACTGGGAACCTAAAGGCGACGGTTGGAAAGTCGACGCCTTCGGCGACGATTGGTGCGTCTGGACGTTGACCAAGTAAAAAAGACAAAGAAAGAACCGTAGTTGAGAAAAAAACTCGCTCGCACGCACGCGCGCGACGAAAAAACAAACAAAAAAGAAAGAAGATTCCGAGTCTCTTCTCGTGGTGTATTGCGAGAGTGACCGTTCGCATCGACTGGTCTGAAAAGAAGCTCGATGGTTCGCTCGACGCAATTTGAGAGAGAGAAGGGAAAGGAAGTACACGTAGACAAGACATGCCATTTTTTTATTTATACAACACAAAAACTGCTTTGCGAACACGAAAAAAAGTCAACCACAACCCACAGATCTTCACACACGATTCGCACTTCCATCGCCTCCGACGGACTTTTAATAGAAGTCTCTCAACGTTCGAACGCAAGAAAAGATCGCATCCATGACATCCGCGTCGCCTTTCCTCGCCAGCTCGCGTTTGTCGTCGTCGGTCGTGAACGCCAACACCAACAACTTCAACGGCAAAACGTCGCTTCGTTTTCCCCACGATGCGAAGAAGACGTCGTTCGCATCCTTAGCGCCTGCAGGGAAGAAGCACCACGCGATGATGCTTTCGCGCGACGGAAACTCTGCCGCGGTGAATCGTTTGCGTCTAGAGGTACGTCTGAACAACGCAAAGAGAGAGCGCGCATCGTTTTTGTTTGCGCGGCAGCAGCAACCGATGGAAGAAAAAAAATACCTAAAAATAAACTTCTCTATCTCTCTCTTACTGAACAGGCACGAAGGGAACACTCTCAAAATCGAGCGATAGCGGATGACACCGTCGGTTTTACCAGCGGCAACAGCAGCAACAGCAAATCCAGCAGCGCTTCCTCGTCGACGGAGACGCAGAATCGACTGGTGACGGAAATATTAGAAAACGTGGACGATGGAGGTGAGTAAAGTTTTCCCCTAATTTGGCTTTTAGCTCTCTTTCGGACGGACGCGCGGAGACATCTGACGCTTTCTTCTTCTTCTTCTTCTATCTCTTTCTTTTGAAAACAGCGTTCGGCAGTGCAATGTCCCCGGAAAAAGACCAGCAAACATTTGAAAATATCAAGCAGTTAGAACTCGTCTCCCAAATCAAACCGTTGTCGAACCCGAAAATTTTTGGCTATTACGACGTGGCGTATACGAAAGCCGGGTCGAAGCAAGACGGCGCGCCAGCAGGAGGAGTGTTTCGATCTAAAATTGGGAGGCTTATATTTAAAACGGAAGGTTTAGAGCAAAACCTGGTGGAACCGAACTTTGTGGAGAACAGAGTCGCGTTTGAGTTGTTCGGCTGTATTCCAGGGGAGGTGAAATTGAGAGGCACGTTTGAGCAGTCGAAAGCGCACGATAACGACGGGAAAACGGTACGAGCGCAATTCGGTTCGCCGACGTTTAGAATCTTTGGGTTCCCAGCAGTGCCGATTGGACCAAAATCAGAGGTGACTTTAGCGACGACATACATCGATGATCGCGTGCGATTAGGTTTAGGCGGACGCGGTTCTCGGTTTGTTTTTAGGCGCAAATCGAAAGAGCAACACGAGAGAGATATGGGGTATTGGGGGGTTGGCGGGTTAGCCGTGGTCACAAACATAGTCAGCACAATTTGCATGTTCCTTTCGGCGAGGTACTATCAATCGCTAGGGACGAGGCCGGGGATGACGGCTAGTTTGTACGCCGCGTGTGCGTTGTTGTTCTGCTTTAACTTTATTTTGAGGCACGCTGGGAAGAAGTGCGAACGCGACGGGTGGGAAGTCGCTCCGGAGTTGTCTGAGGAAGCAAAGTCCTTCTTGAAAGGCACGAGAGAGAACAAAACGGAAAACGTGTTTGGAAAGAGCAACAGCTAATGCGTGATGATGTGTATCTATTCTTTATTCTTTTAAATATAGCGAGCGGCGGTACTACTACTACTACTACAACATGACACAATCTACTACGTCTTCATCGTCCATGTCTAAACTCTCCGGCGTATCTTCGCTAACTTTAATTCTATCACCGTCGAACGTGAGCTTTGCCTTCGCGATGTCCCCTTTTGGCTGATGTTCGTTGACAAAATCTTTCCATATCCGTTCAAAAGTGTACCTCTTCGATGTCTCGAACTCCACTTTATTCGTGTTGCTAAACGCGAACACCAACTGTATCGGCTCGTATCGCACGAGGTCGTCGGCGTCGGCGTTATTAACATCCGAAACTCTAGCGCCATCGTTGTTGCTGTTATCGTCGTCGTCATCATCTGCAACAAAACCCTCGTCATCTTCGAATTCCCTCGCGTCCGTTTTCTTCGTCAACTCTCTCATAAGCGCCGAGGCTTCTCGCAACTTGTCGTCGTTATATTTCTCTCTCTCCGTTTTTTCTCCGCTCGCCGCCTTCGCGTCGTCGTCGTCGCCGTCCGAATCCGAATCCGAGACTTTCCTCTCCGCGCCAACTCTCGCCTTCGTTTCCTTCTCTTTCGCGTCCTCCTCGTCGTCGTCTGACATCAAACATCTTCTCTTCCTCTCCTCTTCCTCTCTCCCTCCTCCCGATTTCCTCTTCTTCCCATCTTCGTTGCCGTCGCCGTCCTCTTCATCGTCGTCTTCATCGCTGATGCTGCTACTGGTATTATTATTATCATCCTCGACGGGGTTAAAATCTCTCCTCGCGCTCTCCTCGCGCTCTTTTCTCCGGTTTTTGTAGCTCGGCGCGTAGAACAAATCGTCGTCGTCGTCGTCGTCGTCGTCGTCGTCGTCGTCGCTGCTGCTCATTCTCGTGCGGTATATAGTTTTTCGTTTTTGTGACTCTTTGCGATTTTTTGAATTTTTTTTTGCATCTGAAAGTTTAGGGTTTTAGTCATTTTTTTCCTCTCCCGGCAAAAGGCAACCTTTTCGCAACTTTATTCCAATTCGTAAGCGGGAAGAGACTTTCTCTTCTCGCTCTCTTGTATATTTACACACAGTCGACAAATAACATGGCAAACAAAAACGAATTCAACGGCGACATCAACGATAAAGCGACGTACGACTATTATCACGGTAAAAGTGGTGAAGTAGACGACGGTAAAACGCGCTTGGAACCGGTGTATTCTCACAAACGGCCTCAACAATTTACGGACGACGACGACGGGAAACCTCGCTTAGGCGAAGCGATACGAAACGCGGAGAACTTTAAGACTCCGATACGAAACATGCGACCGTACGGTGGCATGTATAGGTGCCGAGGGGAAAATAAGTGCTGCGGTGCGGTGTGCAGCGCGTGTCCGGTGTGTGTTTATAACGTGCCGTGTTGCAACGATGGGTGTCTTTGGACGATTTGGTGCTGGATGGGCATTCCGCTTCCGTGGTCGTTTTGTACGATGTTCGCGTGCGAGATGTATGGGCCGACCGTCGTGACGAGAGGTAAATACGGCGATGTGGCCTGTCAATACGTCAAGCTCGCAGAGCACGAACCCGGGTACGCCTGCTTCGGAGCGCAAGGCTGCGATGGCTTTACCACGCCTTCGGGACTTCGAGACGACACGCCGATGTGCATGAAAGCCGAACCGGGGTGTTGTTAACGCGCATAGCAGATTGATTTTGTATATATATGTATTATTTTGTTTTATTATGAAACTGCTATGGTTAGATAATGTACTCGTTCTTTGTTTGTGTATGTGTGTGTGTGTGTGTGCGTGTTTTCTCTCGACGAAGTTTAGTTTCTTTTCCTCTTTTTAAAAACGCACTCTTCTTACGCCGCCCCGCCAGTCGCGGCTCCGGCGCTGGACAAAATAATCCCGACAATCAAACCGTACAAAGCTAACGCTTCGCAAAAAATCAACATCAAAACCATACCAACGAACAATTTCGGTTGCTGCGCGTTCGCTCTCACCCCGGCGTCGCCGATGATACCAATCGCCATCCCGGCGGCCAAACCGGACAAACCGCACGCTAAGCCGGAGGACAAGTGCGCGTACCCTTGAAACAAAGTGTACCCGTTCGGCGTAATGTTCGTGGAGATGATCACGGCGATGATCAAACCGTAAATACCGAGAACACCAGCCATAACAACCGGAAGGATAGATTTCATCACGAGCTCCGGTCGCATCACGCCCATGCTCGCGATCCCAACTCCAGATTTGGCCGTCCCGTACGCCGCACCAACGCACGAAAACACCAACGCACTCGCGGCACCCATAAACCCGAAGAACGGCGCCACGGCATCGCCAGAGTCATCCGTCGATTGCGCGGACGCTCTCGTCGCCGTTAACGCGACGATAAACATCGCCAGCATCGCTTTGCTTCTGAGCGATGAAGAAGAAGAAGATGAGATCATTTTTCCCTTCTTTTTTTCTATCTATAAAAAACTTTGTTTTTCTGTTTTTCGCGCGAGACCGAAATAATCTGCCGCCCGTTCTTCTCTTCTCTTTCGCCGTTGTTTAAGAGGCCTTCTTATGCACTACTCGCGATCGATTTCGCGCGGTGATTATTCGCGATGAGGTGTATTTGTGCGTTGTTTCCTTATGTAAGTGGAAACAACTTCACTTTTTTTTGACGAGAGGAAATTTTATTTCTCAGAATAAACGAACAGACATCGCCACCCTCTCTCGACGTCGTGTTTCCTCCTTCTTTTCTCCATAATTTTTTGAGAAAAAGAAAAAAAGAGAAGACAAAGAAGAGATGAATGATCATCATGGAAGTGGATGATGATGACGCTGGAGAAGAAGAGGGTGTCGATGATGGTGGAGAAGAAATCGGGAGCAAGAAGGAGAAAAAAGGTGAGCGCATTTTTTACGTCTACAAGGGGAAAAACGTTGATGTTCATGTTCACATGGACGAGATTATATCTCTTCAACGCCGTTGGTATGAAATGAGCGAAGGGGAACAACGCAAAGAGAGAGAGAGAGTGAAAAACGAAGAGGGAAGAGGAAGGTTACCTCAAGGAAGCAAAACATCGAAAGGGAGTGATGTTACGATTTGTTACCCGTGGATTCTCAACCGCTTGACAACGAAAGAAATCACCAGGGAAGAGCGTCATAAGGAAGGTGATGCAAACTTTATAAAAAATTTACGAGCAGCACTCGATTTGGGTCAAATCGGAGAGCGCGTGAAGAAGGTCTTTGATAATGGTTTTTTGAAGAAGACGCATACTTTAGAGCAATATCTCGCAGCGTTTGGTATTACTGACGCGAACTCGAAACTCGTGGAGGACGTGAGAAATGCTAAAGTGAAGTATGACAAGGATAGACGATCGGAACAGAGGGAAGTGATGATAACTTGTAGTTGCGCCAATATGGTTTGTCAGGCTCCTATTGTGGACGGGGTGCACAGGGCGCCGGCGAGTAGCCTCTGGTTCAACGATGAGAACGAGCGAGTGAGCTCGTTTCCGGAAGGCGGGAATTACATTTACAGCGGATGTATTCGCATTCCGTGCGCATGCACGAATGAGAATTGTCAAGCGACTGTTGATGTGGACGGGGTGCACAGGGAGCCGGCGAGTAGCCGTTGGTTCAACGATAAGAACGAGCGAGTGACCTCGTTTCCGGAAGGTAGGAAGTACATTTACGGCGGATGTATTCGCATTCCGTGCGCATGCACGAATGTGAATTGTCAAGCGACTGTTGATGTGGACGGGGTGCACAGGGAGCCGGCGAGTTGCAATTGGTTCAACGATAAGAACGAGCTAGTGACCTCGTTTCCGGAAGGTAGGAAGTACATTTACGGCGGATGTATTCGCACAAAGAAGAGGAAGAAGACACAGAAGAAGAACACAGGCCGTAACAAACATCTGGTGGAGCACGTGAAAAGAGAAAACTGGGATTTGACGAAGTATGGAGATGTTGGTTTCTACGGAAACGAGGAGGAATGGTGCCCTTTGTGTGACGGGCGAACTGTCGTGAGAGCGGCGAGCAGCTACGTGATGTTTTACTCGAACGTGTTGTTGTGGGCCACAACGCAAGAACTGTTGATCGAACGATTTGGTATGAAAATTAAGAGAGAACATGTGAAAAAGGTTCTTGATCGCTTTTTCGAGGACAATCAAGGTGCGAACCAGAAGGTCTTCAACTTCAATTCTTTTTGCCGCGAAAAGGCGGAGTTGTGTTTCCACTGCAACCAAAAGCTATGCGAGTGGATTCATTCCATACAAGACTGAGATTTAAGAAAGACCGACCGAGAGCTTTGCGAAGAACAACGCGGAGCAACAAACGATACGATACGATACTAGAACAGAAATGTTTTTTTTAACTACGATGAGTACTATCACAGAAATAATAATGCTTTTTGACTACCACGAAGAGAGATAACTTTCACCAAACTCACGCCTGTCCCTCGTTCATTCTTCGAAGAGTGTTTATCTTCGAGCGCGAAGGAGAATTTGGTATTCATCGATGAGGCCTGTCATCCGAATTTTTGAGCAAAAACGCATTTTTGCGCGCTCGCACTATCAACAGCTCATCAACAATATCTCTTTTACTGTGCAAACGACGATTTCTATATCGTTTTTTAAAGTTAATCTTTCTTTCAGATGCACACGTAGTGCTATTCGTTTCCATTTACTAATCGCATCCGGGCCCGGGGAAAAGGCGAATTGTTATTCAAAAGACTCTCTCTCTGCAGTGTCTGTGTAAATGTGTGTTTTGTGAAAGAAAAACACGCACGCACGAAAATTCTTCAAATTCACAAACAGAAAGAAGAAAAACTCGCAAAAAAATCATCGTTGGTCGCCACTTTTTTTTGACAACAACAACAACAACAAAAACACTAGTTAGTGCCAGCGTGTAGTGCTCTTCTTTCCTCTTCTTCCTCTTTCGCTTCTTCTCGGTTGTCGTTGTCGTTGTTGCTGCTGCTGGTGGTGTTCCTTTAGTAAAACCAGGCAGAGCGTGCGTTCTCTGTCTGTCTCTCTCTCTCTGGTAAACTTTTGTAAAGAGGAGAGAAAAATGATGAAAAAGAATTGAGAGTTTGGTTCGTTACCGCTGATTTCTGAAGAGAAGAAAAGGAGAACACGACGACGCGGATGGAACTGACGCTGGAGACGTTTTCGGCGCTGCCTGGGAGCAGTCGCGGGTGGTGCTCTTCTTCGTCTTCGTCTTCTCGTTCTTCTCCGTCGCCGGATGGCGCGGTGGGGAAGAATAAAGCGTTCATCGTTCGAGGCGTGAGTTCCACGTCTTTTGAGATTCTCTCTACTCCGGCGTTTGGGCGCCGGAGAAGGACGGAAGTGTCGCGAGTCGCGATGCGTCCGAATGCGTTCAATGGAAGTAAAGAGAGGGGAGGTAACGAAGATGACTGTGTTGGCGTTCTTCGGTGCGCGATAAATAAAGACGCGGACGCGATTGCGGTTACGGATGGTTCTACTTTAGTGACGTATCATCGAGTGTCGATGGGAACGGATGGAGACGCCGAGGAAGAGAAGGAGGAGGAGGATAAGGATAACGATGACGACGAAGAAGAAGACGAGGATGCGTGGGTAGAAACCGAGTCCATTGCACTTGATCGCGATAACGTCGAAAATGCTACAGTTACTGCTCTCGCGTGGAGTAAATGTTGCGACGAGATTGTGATTTCCTACGCGAGTTCTTCGACGGCGTCTCAGCAACGGATTGTATGCGTCGAACACATTTGGAAAGAAGAGGAACAGAAGAGTTTACGCGTCGGAAAACAATCGGATTTGATATGCAACTTTTCCACTGATTCACAGTTTGCACCAAAGTTACGATGCGGCGACGCTATGATCGCGTCGAGTTCTGCGGAAACCGTGCGCGTGTATTTTGGCACTACTTGCGCGACAATCGCTCACCCAAAAGGTAGCATGGTCCGTGATTTTCTCGTTTTGGAGGATTACAAAACAGTCGACGAAGCTAATAAAATATCGCACTCGAACGCGTTGATTGCTACGTTAGCATCTGACGACTGCGTGCGATTTTGGAATGTTCGATGCATCACGAACGAGGAAAAAGACGATAACCGCGAATTCGCTGCGACTAAAACTACGTCCTCGCTAAAGTTGTGCGTCACGAACGACGAAACGACAAGCGATGGTAAAAACGCTTTCACATCGTTCGATGTACACGAAAATTTCCTTCTCACCGTGGATGCGAGTGGTTTTGCCACGACGTGGTTGTTATCAAACATTCGTGGTGGTGATACTAGTAATAGAATAGCCAAAGTCACTCGCGTTCGGCGGCAATTTGCGCTGTTCAACGCGCCGTTTTACAACCAAATTCCCGTTTCGATGATGGCGAAATGCACGCTCATAGAATCTCAAAATCGAGTAGCCGTAGAAGCGATCGCGTACGACAGCGAACGCATCGAACGTTCGTTCGGTGCGTCCTCATCATCGATTGCGACGTCCATTTCGAGTGGACACTCTCACGCGTTGAAAAAAATTGCGTCGAATAGCAAAGCGGACAAGATAGGGACGCTCGACGAATCTGGTAAATTAAAATTTTGGCTCACAGGCGGTAAAGCGAGTTGGACTCCTTTAGGTAGCACCGTAGAAAATGTAGAATCGTTCGCTTGGTCGAGTTCGAATGAGAACGTGGTATTTCTTTTGCGTCGTGCGAATGGTAGCAGTCATGAAGATGGGCTCCTTGCTCGCATTGCGTTCACGGACGAGAATGTTTCAGAACTGACTCCGGTATCGCTTCCGAATCGTATTACAAGTGTGATCCGGAATTACGACAGTTTGAACGTGGTAGGTGACGACGATATTTTGGTTTTGACGCCGAGAATTTCTGGAAACGTCCAAGTCTGTTCCATTAAAGCGCGACAGAGTGAAAGTGATACCACTCTGTACGAGTGCATAGAGATGGTTGTAGCATCAAAGACGCCGCGCGGTTCCTTCGATTCTATCAAAAGTTCAGTTTCTGGTGAAATAATCGCGTGCTTCGACGGTAGCGCTCGAACTAACTTTTGGCGTTTTGATGCTGAGAAGCAGATTTTCGATCTACTCGGCTATGTCAGTTCTTCGAAACGGACGGTCGTGAGTATTTCACCGTGCGGCTCTAGAGCGTGCAAGGTTAACGAATCAGAGAAGTCTGTTGAAGTGCTCGATGCCTCTGGCGAGCGCGACGGTAAATTCACGAGCGTGGCGAATTTTTCGTGCGATAATTCCGAGAAGATATCTGGGAAATTATTCACGGAGTGGCTCGACATCGGCGGTGGCTTAATGGCGTGTTTGATCGCTTTCAACAAGAAAGTAATCATTGTGGCACCGAATACGAAACTCGGCGAATGGACTGTTGCATATTCTCGCGTGTTTGATAAAGCAATCGCGTGCTTGGCGTGGAAGTCGAACGGTGAAAGTATCATCGTATCTTTTGATGACGGTGAAATACTTTCTTTGGGAACGCGCGCTCACGCATCGCTAGCTCGAAAAATAGCTGAACATTCTTCTCCCTTGCCGTGCTACCATCCGGCAGTCTTACAAGACTGGATCGTGCGTCGCAAGGCGCACCGCGCGAGAGCCGCGATTCGAAAAGTAATCGCGCACCTTGAAAGTATGGACAACAACGATGTGCCCGCGGAATCGACATCCTCTGCACGCAGCACTATTTCCTCTATATTGGAACTAGAAAATTCAAATGCTGACGATCGGCCATCCACGCCTCGTGGGAAAGTCATTTCCCCTAGAGGCGCACTGAGCGTTTCAGCATTTAGCAGTGCGACGACGCCATCGCTCGTTCCCGAATTTGACATGGGCGCATTTGGAGGTTTTGGGGGTGGTAGAAGTAATAGCAGTAGTTTCACAGCCAACAGAACGAGTCCGAATATGTTTGCTCCGGAAAATCTTTCGCGCCAAAACAGTTTAGCTTCCGAGTCGACTTCCTTGTTTCGGCAAAACTCAAATAGCTTAGACGATTCGGCATCTACCACTACGACGTATACGAGCGCAGCTACTGCGACGGGGTCATCGGTTTCGTTTAGTGCGTCGGAAGCGGAAACTGCTGCGGATTTGTTGTCTCGTCACGCTGATTATCTTGGGCTGAGCTCGCAAGAAGCGATCGAAGTTCTAGGGTGTCTCGACGCTTTGAGAGATAGTGATGTTGGTATCGAGGCGACGGTGGATCAAGCCGGGAGACGTTTACACACACTTCATCGAGTTCGCGAGTTGACCTATGGAAGACAGCGAGGGACAGATAACACCGATGTTGATGTAACTGGAGAAGAGTTACTCTGGGCAGCGCAGTGCGAAACCGGTGATGCTGTCATTGACGCCATCCTTCACGCATCCTCTTCTGTCCAAATTGCTTGGCGGGACTTACGCATGCTTGGTATCCCAATCTGGTTACGTAACGAAACGACCTTGAAAGCTATTCTCGATAAAGCTGCGCGCACCTCGTTTGCAAAAACGAAAGATCCAGAATCGTGCGCTTTACTTTTCGTCTGTTTAGGTCGAACTTCTGTGTTAGCTGGATTATATAAAGCAAAGCGAGACCAAAAGTTGTTTGAGTTTTTATCGCGGGATTTCAACGAGAAGAGACACCAAGAAGCGGCGTTGAAAAACGCGTACGCATTACTTTCGAAGCACCGATACGAACTCTCCGCGACTTTTTTCGCGCTCGCTGGACAGTACAAAGACGCCGCAAAGATTTGTTTGAAGCATTTGAACGATGTTAGCTTGTCGATTGCTATTTTGAGATGCGCCACGAGCGCTTCGTTGTCGTCTGTGATAGCTAAAGATGGTTCGTACTCCATGGAAAGCGAAGTGTCCAAATTCATCCGCGAAGAAATTCTCGAAGATGGATCGAGTGACGTCAACTCGCTCGATGCAAAATGGCGACTCGCGGCGTTTTATTGGATGTCTGGGGATTGCGAGAAGAGCGTGACGATGCTTTCGCAACTCGTGAATGGAGACGATACCTTGAGCTATAATGATACGAAAAAGGAAAGCCACGCTTCGAAGGCGTCTGCTTTAGATCTTTTGACACACATAACTTCGCGAAGACGTAAGGTTGTTGATTCAGGTGCTCTCGCGGCGTGTGAGAAAGCAGTGAAAACTAAAAGCGCGAGCGTTTCTCGCGCGTTTGAACTCGCTGGAATGCCCTTAGCAGCGTTAGAACGTTTGACAAATTCTCGAGGTAAGAGAGATGGTCACGACAACAGTTTGGGATTAAAAACAATCACCGACGACGAGGACGACGTGCCTGAATTCGAACAAGTAGGAGGTGTTTCTCCGTCGAAGCAAAAAGACAGCATCGATCACGCTATGGAGCTCGCCTCAACGGTAGTTGAAAATTTTGGTTTAAACGATGTGGTTTCGCCGTTGCGACGTTCAGTTTCTCAGCTCGTGAACACTGGTCAGTTTGACTTTGATGGCGCATTTGGATGGAAGCTAGATCCCGAAGTAAAAACAACATCAACACCAACAGCTGAGGCGGAGCAAAGCAGTGTTCCCGCAACACCCGAGATGCCTGCGAGTGGCGAAGCGCTCAAACAAAAAGGGTCTCTATCCATATCGATCGCGCACTGCAACGGGAAGGAAGAAGAAAATTGCATTCAGCATTCCGACGCCCTCAAACAAAGAGGCGTCTACTTTGCCACGAAGACTACCGCGGCACGTCTCGCCGCGAGTGCTCTCTTAGTCGCTTTCGATGAAAATGGGAGTTACGAAGCCAAGTATAGCGACGTACCAGACGATGCGCAAGCATGCACGGAGATGCTTTCTAGAGCACCGTTCGATGTGGAGGCGTCCATGATTCGCCAGAGTCTTGCAAGACGTGCTTTCACGTTGCAGCGCTCCGAAAGTAATGAGAATTCAAAGATGAGTAATTTTTCTAAGGCAGCATCGAGTGATGGTCTAGCAGAGTTCTTCCGATCTTCGGTGAAGCGCAAAGTTGCAAACGCTGCTGCGACGCATATTCACACTTCATCGACAAAACGCGCTGTTTCAGAAAAATCTGACGGTGATGTTTCGATGGCAGTTTTAAAAAAATCGGTAGAGCTCGCGCGTCTCAGCGGTGATGGTTTCGTCGACGTCTGTTGCAACGCGAGAGAAACGACTGAGCTGGCGGTAGCGGCTGTTCGACGCGGTTTGGTCACGGTCGATTTGAGAGAACTCTCTAAATCGGGCGACGGTAAGCGCGCTCCGGGCGTTCTATCAGCCGCTGAAGCTGTTCGGCGAGCAACGGTAGATGTCAAAGTTAGCGAACCCATGCTATCGTTGACGGAACTGTTCGGCTATTCAAAGAAGCAGAATCTTTGGGCCGAAGCAACGACATCGCTCGAGGATTGGAACGTATCCTTCGCGCCTAAATATGCAAAACGAAAGAAACGAATGTCTTCGTCCTCTACCGCTACCAATGTTGGCGAAAGAGAACCCGCATCTCCGGATGTTCACAGAGCTCCAGATACGCCGTCATCAGCCCCAAAGACACCACATTTACACGATTGGGGCCATGAACTCGGCGTCGTGATACCAGCCTCCGCGGCGTTGTCTCGTCAAGATTCTCATTCGTCTCCCAGTTCTTCGCCGCGGTTCAGTCTCAGTGGAGGAAAAGATGTAGACTCACCCGCAGACGTCTCTGCGCGAGTTGTCGTTTCGCACCCATCGTTCCCGATTTTCGCGTGCGGCAGTGCAAATCGAGGCTTGCAAATATGGAGGTTTGGATTCGAAGAAACGAAGAAACGATTTCAACTCGAAATTCCGAAGAGTAGCACGTCGGGTGGAAGTGGCGGCACTTCGTCATCGTCCCCCGTTGCTCTTTCTTTTAATGTTTCCGGTGAGCGATTGGCGTGCGCGACTACCGACGGTCGTGTCGCCTTGTACGATTCCTCCTCTTCTCTGCGAACGACGGCTTCTCGTTTGTGCGTTTTTGACAGCAACTCGAGCAGTTCTGCTTTCGTCGCCGCGAAACCAAAGCAAGTCGTGTTTGTATCGAGCATGGTCTGCGCAATCGCGTGCGAATCCAAAAGTTACTCGAATGGCGTTACCGGCGGCATGATGCGTTCGGAAAAAGCGTTGGCTGATGGAAACGGCGTTTTACTCTGGGACGCAGCGCAACCAAACTCGGCGAGATGTGGCGTGTTATACGACACGTGCGGGGTGACGAGCGTAATAAGTTGTGCGGCACATAGCTGTGCTCCATCGCTTTTCGTCGCTTCGGGTAATAGAAACGGCGAAGTCGTTTTACACGATCTCCGCAAGCTTTCATCGTCGACGACATCCGCGTCGACAACCGCGCTCTGGCGTTCCGCCGCCAACGCCTCCAAAATAACCTCTCTGCTCCACCACTCCGACACCAACGTCCTCCTCTCCGGCGACGAAAAAGGCGATTTGCGCGTCTCCTCTCACTCGGACGGTCGCGTCTTGCAATCCGTGGACAAAGCGCACGACAAGCACGCCTTCATGGCGCCCCGGATCGGCGGCGCTTCCGTCTCCGTAGGCTTAAGCGCCATGTGTGCTTTAGACAAGGGCGTGTTGACTGCCGGCGGCGACGGTGCCGTCAAGCTGTTTCGATTTTTGTAATTAGTTTTTAATGCATCATCACGTTCTAGAGCGTTTCGTTTACTCGTAGTACGTAGTAGTTAATGTGACTCTTTTCGCGAAATGTGTTTCTCTGAACCTAGAAACTCTCAAAACTCTCACAGTTCTTCATAAAAAAAGAACAAAAGGATACGACGACAAAGAAGAGGAAAAAAAAGAGAGCATGTCTGCCGCTGCTAACTCAGCCGCGTACTGGAGAATCGCCGGGATGTCGTACTTGAAGTACGCCAACGCGTGCGCGGAAATCGTCCGAGGCGCGCTCAAGGAGCCGCATTTGTCTAAGGTACGCGCGTTTGTTTTTTACTAGTGGGGGTCCGGAAAAATCGATCATTTTTTTTTCCCCGCAAAAATCGCTCTCTTTTCTCTGATGCTCACGCGGGAAACGTTCTCTCTTCGGTTACACAGGCTCGAGCGCGGGACGCGGTGTACTTTAAGTCGACGAAATACGTGAAGGGGACGCCCGAGAAGGCGGTGATCACCGAGGTCATCCCCGCGGAAATATCAAAGTAAACTTTTTGCCATTTTATTAGTAGAAACCGAGAGAGAGAGAGTTAGTAGAAGAGGAAAAAAGAGACAATCCGTTTTAAGGTTGAAATTGTATAGTATGTGTGTGTGTGTGTGAGTGAGAAACCGCGTTCCCCTTTACTCTCTTGTTCTCTCTGTGTGTGTATGTTTTCGTCACAACAGATGTAGTTTGCGCCTAATTTTGTCATCGCATCGTTGCACCCGATCTCTCCCGTCGCGCGACTACGACGCGCGCAAGTCTAGTATTACGGACGGTGCGCGCCTAACTTCAGTTCGCGTATTATTGCATTTGATCTCTCTTGCACGACGTGAGCAAGTCCGCGAAGGCTTGGCACTGCGCGACGTTGTCGGTATTCTGTTCCAAACATTTCCCGAACAATTCCATCGGTCCGGCGCATGGATTCGTTCGCGCGTCTACCGGAGCGCCACCGCCAGTTGGTGAAGATCCATCTTCTGAGTTGTGCGTTTCGTAATGAATAGTGCGGGGACCCATGATCGCGTCTGCTGCTCTGTGGCCTATTCCAGAGCCCGTGCCCCACATCATGCCTTGCCCAATCATGCTCGCCATCCCGCCGAGCAAAGAAGATCCGCCTTCAGATCGCGTGGATGGAGGTGGAGCGCCTGTTGAGAAACGACGTAAAATCGTCCAAAAGGTGACGAAGAAGAAATTTTTCAGTTTCCGATTCTTTAGAAAATAAACTAGTGCTGTGGTTTACCTGATTGCGAGCGAGTCTGCGGAGCTTTGCGGGAGAAACCTCCGCCGCCGCCGCCGCCTCGTCTTCTGCCCATTGTATTTTTTGTGTCGTGCGTTGTGTGTTTTGCGTCGCGCGTGACTTGAAAAGTGACGATGTGTGAACCTCGAGATCCGAGAGGAAAAGTTGCCTTTCGGAGAGTGTGAAAAAAGGTGAAAAAGGTCCTCCGCGAAGAAGACCACGCGCGATGTTATTTTAAAGGAGATGCGTGCGATGATAACGTTAAGGGCGCGCCTATATGTTTTACATGCTACTTCTTTCTTTCATCTGTTACGGGAAAGCGGGCGTCGGGAACTCTTCGGCGATTTTTTCGCCGCCACCGCCTCCGTCGTTATTGTTGTTATTTCGCGCAACTTCCGCGTCTTCCTCTTCTTCGTCTTCGTCGAAACCGTCTTCGATGCCGCCGAATTGCTCCAAAGGAAACGTTTTCTTTTCGTTCTTGTTCGTCGCGATGATCTCGTCCGAGGATTCGTCAAAGTCGAGCTGAATATTGTCGCCATCGTTGGCGAAACCGCTCAAGAGACACTCGGAGAGCTGGTTTTCCACCATCGCTTGAACCGCTCGGCGCATCGGTCGAGCGCCGTATTTCGGCGAGAAGCCGTTGACGAGTAAAGCTTTTTTGAAGGCGTCTGTGCACGTGATGGCGACACCTTTCCGTGCGCATCGCGACGCGACCGATTCGAGCATGTTCTCGGCGATTTGCTCGACTTCGAATTCACCGAGCGGTCTGAACACGACGATTTCATCCAACCGATTGAGAAATTCCGGTCGGAATCGCTTCCCGAGATTTTTGCGCGCGAGCTTTTTCACGCGATCGTAGGCATCTAGTTTCGCTTGCGGCGTCTTCGCGCCGGCAAAGTTTTCTAAAATCTCACGCGAAGCTATGTTCGTTGTCATGACGAGCATAGCGTTCGTGAAATCAACCGTCCGGCCTTTTCCGTCGGTCAATCGACCGTCTTCTAAAACTTGAAGCAACGCGTTGAAGACGTCCGGATGCGCCTTCTCGATCTCGTCGAGTAAGATTAAAGAGTGGGGGTTTCGTCGCACGGCTTCGGTGAGTTGCCCGCCTTCGTTATACCCAACGTATCCAGGCGGTGCACCGATTAATCGCGACGTACTCACTGCTTCCATGTATTCAGACATGTCGATGCGAACGAGATTTTTCTCGGCGCCGAAATATACTGTCGCTAACGCTTTGGAGAGTTCCGTTTTACCAACGCCAGTTGGTCCGGCAAAAATGACCGAAGCTACAGGCTTGCTCGCGTCGGCTAAACCGGACCGAGCTCTTCGAACGGCGCGAGCGACTGAAACGACGGCTTCGTTTTGACCAATCACTCTCTTCGTCAACTCTTGCTCCAAACCGAGCAAGTTCTTCGATTCTTCGACGGATAATTGTTTTACGGGAATACCAGTCCATTCCGAAACGACTTCTTGAACGTCCAACACAGACACTCGAAGCGCTTGTTCACTATCGCCCGAATTGCTTTTATCTCTCAATTGTACCAACGCTCCGGCTTCATCTAAAACATCGATAGCTTTATCCGGTAAAAATCGATCCGTGATGTACCGGCTGGATAACACCACGGACGCTTGAATCGCGTCGTCTGAAAAAGAAACCTCGTGGTGCTTCTCGTACGTTTCTTTCAATCCGGCTAATATTTTCAAGGTGTTCTCAGGCGACGGTTCGTCCACTCGCACCGGCTGAAATCTTCTCTCCAACGCCGCGTCCTTTTCGATGTATTTGCGATACTCTTCAACCGTGGTCGCACCGACGACTTGAATTTCACCTCGCGCCAACGCTGGTTTCATGAGGTTGCCGGCATCTAAACCGCCATCGTCGCCAGTGCCGCCGGCGCCTACGATCGTGTGAATTTCGTCGATGAATAAAATAATATCGCCAGCCGATTTTACTTCCTCCAACACCGAACGCAAGCGCTCTTCGAAATCCCCTCTGTACTTCGTATCCGCGAGTAACAAACCGACGTTTAAGGACAAGACTCTTTTATTCTTCAACCTTCTCGGGACGATATCGCTATCTTCCGCGATCAAACTCGCCAATCCTTCCGCGATGGCCGTCTTCCCTACCCCTGGATCACCAATCAGACACGGATTAGATTTCCGTCTTCTCACTAAAATTCTCACCGCTCTCTTCGTCTCCTCGTCTCTCCCAAACACGGGATCTAACTCGCCTTTCCTCGCCAGCGCGGTTAAATCCACCGAGCATTGCGCTAAAATGTTCTTCACTTTCTTTTTATCGATCTTTTTCCCACCCGCTCCGACTAACTCTTTCTCGTCGCCAACGCCGTTCACGAAATCCCTCAACAAAGGAACGTCCACTTCAATCCCGTATTTCGGATTCGTCAACACGTCGTACGCCGTGCACTGATCGTCCGCGACCATCCCGAGCACCAACTCCTTCATCGTCACCTCGCTCTTACTCGCCACGCGTTCGAATAACTTTTTCAAATCGTCCCCTAACGGCACCAATCCGTCCGCTTTCTTCTTCTGGTTCAACCCGCTGAACGGATTGACGAGGTCCACGTCCGACACTCCCGCTCGATCGCACAGAGCTTTCTTCACCGCATCCTCCGTCGCGCCGGCTTTATGCAACGCTTTCGTCGTCGGGTTTCGTTTTTTCGTGCACGCGTACAGGAGATGTTCCGTGTCCACTTTCCCGCTGTTGAACTTTTTCGCGTTGTCCATCGCCTCCTTGACGAGCGTGACGGATTCCCCGTCGAAGGATTCAAACATGCCGCCTGAAGCGGCGCACACGACTCTACTACTTCTTCTCCTCCTCTCGCCAGTATTTCGAGGACCAGAACGAGCAGCCCTCGCCGACGAGAATCGCCGGAACCCGAGCGAAGACGACGACGACGACGACGAGGAAGACGACGCTTCGCGCGTCGTCATCATTCTCTGACACGTCGACATTCTTTTTCTTCTTTTACTTCTTCTGTTTCTTCTCTTTTCGCTCTGAGAGAGACTCGACCGAGAGCGCGCGGTCGGTGGCAGGGGGGGTCCGTCGATAAATGCGCGGCTTTAGTAGAAAGTGTGCGTGTGTAAGTGTGTGCGTGCGCGTGCGAGAGAGTTTAAAAAGTGAAGCGCAAATTGGAAAAAAATCGCATCTTCACTCTCTCGGAAACGCGCTTTGATATACACACTAACACACACGCATAGATATACACACACACGCATCGATTTTATTCTTTAATCGCGTGGACGCAAAAATCCTTTCTGGAGGGGCACGCGCGAAGGATGATGTTGTGCGAAACTCTCGAAGTTCACCGCGATTCCGTCGGCAAATACGCCGTCGTGTCTCTCAATCGACCGCACAAACTGAACGCCATAAACAGTCAAATGTGGAAAGATATTCCACTCGTTTTCGACGAACTGTCCGAAGACGCGTCGGTTAACGCGATCGTTTTAACCGGGAAAGGGAAACATTTTTGCGCTGGGATCGATGTTTCGAGTAAAGAGACGCTTTTTGAAACGCTCGGGGATACCGAGACCGTCGCGGATTTAGGGAGACGAGGTGAATATTTGTTGAGGCACATCAAGAGATTGCAAGCGTCGGTGACGAGCATCGAGCGGTGCAGGAAACCAGTCGTGTGCATGATCAAAGGGGCGTGCGTTGGTGGTGGTTTGGACATAGCGGCGGCGTGCGACGTGCGGTACTGCGACGCTTCGGCGTTTTTTAGCGTCAAAGAAGTTGAGCTTGGGATCGTGGCGGATATCGGAAGTTTGCAAAGGCTCCCGCCCATCGTCGGGCACGGCCGGGCGGCTGAAATGGCTCTGACCGCGAGGACGGTGAATGGCGAGGAAGCTGAAAAAATGGGATTAGTTTCAAAGTGTTTTAGCGATGATAAGGAATTAGAGAGGGCGTGCGTAGAAGTAGCGAAAAGAATGGCGGGTTTGTCGCCGTTAGCTATGCAAGGGACGAAACGTTCTTTGCTAAACTCTCGAGACTCGGAAAGCGTCGAGAAAGGTTTAGAATACGTGGCTTTGAAGAACGCAGCGCAGTTGATATCGGACGATTTGAAGGAGAGTATGAATGCGCGCTTCGAGAAGAGGAAGCCGGTGTATAGTCGTTTGTAAAAACTCTCGTTGGTAATGTTGTTGTACTTTTACATGATACCAAGCGTGCGAATGAATAACTATTCTAAGAAGCAACCTAATCACCTAATTTACCTAAGTGCGGCTTTAAATACGCAAAAGCGTGCGAAGGATTGGCGACTAAATCAATCGTGATGAGTTCAAAATCCTCTTCGCATACCGCCCGGATATCTTTCCCAGCGCTCCTGTCCACGCCGCCGCCCCAATCGACATCTAAAATCGCCTCCGTCGAACTCCCCCACGCTCGCATCGAAGCGCCGACGAGATTCCCCGTCTTTTCGTACGCCTCTCTCACTTTCCTCCCAGCTTCCGTGCACTCCAAAACTTCCACTAAAACCACGACCGCGTTGCCGTTAAAATATAAATCGTGCACCACGTGCGACACGCGCATATCGTCCAACGTCTTCGCATCCACCCTCGTCGTCGACGACGCCTCCGCGAAACTCCCGCACGCCTCCTTCCTGTACCTCTCCACCGCCTTCGCGTCGCTCGCGTCGTCCGGGCACTTCGGGTGCTCCAACCGTCCACACACGGGCAGTTCCAGTTTCTCCATCGCCCTCGCCATCGCGCGCGCGGTAAAAATCCTCCCGTTCTTGGTCACCTCGTTCACTCGCGTCACCTCTCCGGACAGGAACAAGCGGTTTTGGTTTCTCTTCAACGAGAGTAACAGTCGCTGGTATCGTTCGCGCTGTTTCTTTTCCTCCTCCTCCTCCTCGTACATCTCGCGAGCACTGAGCGCATTGCCCATCTTCTCTCTTCTTCTCTCTCTCTCTCTCTGTGTGTTCTTCACTTTGTCGTCGTCATCGCGCGCGTCCGCGACGACCGGCACGCACAGACGTGCTCATTAAAATGAAGTTTTCCCCAAGTTTTCCTCAACTTTTCCCCAGAAGAAAAGAGAATATATGCCAAAGAAGACGACGACGACGACGACGACGAAAACAACAACAACGAACGAACGAACCGTCCTCCTCGACGAAGCGGAAAGAAAAAATGACTCCTTCTTCTTCCGCTACCACCACTGCTCTGGAATCCATCAAATATTCCCGCGGTTCTCTCCAACTGTTGGACCAACTGAAATTACCTCTGGAAACGTCCTTCGTGCCGGTGGCGAGTTGCGAGAGATGTTTCGAGTGCATCAAAGACATGAACGTGCGAGGCGCGCCGGCGATTGCGATCGCGGCGGCTTTATCGATCGCGGTGGAGTTGGAGACGCGTTTTGGTGATGACGATGGCATCGAGAAGAAAAGCGCGAGCGACGTGTGCGCGTTCGTGAAGAAGAAAGCGGAGTATTTGTTGAAAAGTCGACCGACGGCGGTGAACTTGGGGAACATGGTGAAAGCTTTGGGGGAGTATTGCGAAGAAATCGAACACGGCGGCGACGGCGGCGGAGAAGAAAGCGGAATGATCGACGACGGGAAAAACGCGAAAGAATTGATCGTAAAGTGGTGCGAAAACATGCTCGAAACGGACATTCGACACAACAAAGCGATCGGGGAGATTGGCGCGAAGGCGATGTTGAAAGCGTGTTGCAACAAGAAAAAATTGAGGGTATTGACGTGTTGCAACACCGGTTCGCTCGCGACGGCGGGGTACGGTACCGCTCTCGGAGTAGTTCGAAGTTTACACGAACAAGGGCGACTAGAGATGTGTTATGCGGTGGAAACGAGACCGTATAATCAAGGGAGTCGATTAACGGCGTACGAGTTGGTGTATGAAAATATTCCCGGAACGTTGATTTGCGATAACATGGCGGCGTTTTTGATGCAGAAAAACGAGGTGGATGCCATCGTTGTCGGCGCAGATCGCGTGGCAAAGAATGGAGATACGGCAAATAAGATTGGGACGTATTCTTTGGCTGTTTTGGCTAAGCATCACGACGTTCCGTTCTTTGTTGCTGCGCCGTCGACGACTTTGGACGTGTCGACCAAGTGCGGGACGTTGATTGAAATCGAAGAGAGACCGGGCGATGAAGTGTGCATGCATAAAGGTGAACGGGTCGCTGCCGAAGGAATAAACGTGTGGAACCCAGCGTTTGACGTCACTCCTGCGTGGTTAATTGAAGGTATCGTGACAGAACGAACGTGCTTGTATAAAAATAAAAGAGGGGAGAAAGATCAAACTGGTGCGGCGTTTGATATCGGAAGGCACGTGGAAGAGATCGAGGCCATGGACGGTACCATGAAAAAGAAGAAGAAAGTGGACGCAAATGAAGCGGCTGAACAGAATGGCGACGTGGATATGGATGGTGATGGATTTTACGCTTTGAATTCAAGTACTGTTCTCGACTACGTCTCGCAATATCCCAAGGTATGCGCTCCCATCGGCGGCAAGGCGAGCAAAGAGGATTGGGTCTCCAAGGAAGTTGGCGATGGAAATATCAATTTCGTGTACATAATAACGAACCAGAAAACGAACGCGGCTATTGTTCTTAAACAAGGGTTACCCTACGTGAGATGCGTGGGCGAATCGTGGCCGCTGACGCAAGAACGCGTGCGATATGAAGCCGAAGCGCTCATCGCTGCGCACGGTTTCTGTCCCGAACACGTGCCGGAGGTATATTTATACGACTCAAAAATGTCGACGATTGCGATGCGATACATCGAACCGCCGAACAAAATTGCGCGAGTTGGAATATGCGAAGGTACGACGTACGTGAGAATGGCTGAACACGTGGGCAAGTACTTAGCCGAGACGCTGTTCAAATCGAGCGCCATATGCCTTGGCGCGAAAAAGTTCCGCGAGAAACGAATCGCGTTTGGCGCGAACGAAGCCATGTGCGCGCTCACCGAGCAAGTCATCTTCACCGAGCCATACGGCGTTTTCGACAATAACAAGTGGACATCGCCGCAACTCGATGATATTGTGAAAGAAATACAAAGTGATGGCGAACTGAAAATAGCTATCACTGAACTCAAAGCGAAATTCATAAACGAATGCGAAGCGCTCTTGCACGGAGATTTGCACACTGGAAGTATCATGTGTGGAAAAGAGAGCACGTATGTCATCGACCACGAATTTGCGTTTTATGGACCCATGGCGTTTGACATTGGCGCATTCATCGCAAACTTATATTTAGCCTACTATGCCTCTGACGGTTTAGGACATTCGGAGGATCACAAAAAGTACTTGCAGTGCATGATCAAAGACGTTTTGATTCGGTTCTCGTATGACTTTAGCAAATTGTGGCGCATGCACGGAATACGAAAAGATTTTGGTGGATTAACGCACCCGTTTGTGTTTAATACTGGTGCGAACCAGTCGTTTTCCGACAATTCGCACGATATGGAACACTTTCAACAATCCATGTTGGAGTTCATCAGTAGAGTCATTTACGACGCGCACCGCTTTGCTGGCGCAAAGATTATTCGACGTATCATAGGAATTGCGCACGTCGCGGACATGGAGGGCATAGAAAACGTGGAGTTGAAATCCAAGTGCGAACGAGCCGCGCTAGAGACGGGCATGCGGCTTTTGAAAGGCAAATATTCGTGCACGACATCCGTTCGATTGAGCATGAATTGGGAATATGGCCGAAATCAACCGGTACCAACGGCGACAGAAATTGAGAACAACGCAAACGATTCCGAGGAGACGAAAGCGCTTTATTTTCACATGAGCACTGGCGCGTAGATAAGCTCGATTAATCTATTTACTTTTTTATCATAAATACAGAGATGTATACGCTATACGCATTTAATAACACTCAACTCTTTCTGAGACTCCGCGAGCGGAAGAATCCCCCCGTTTTCTTCTGCTGCGCTTTCTCTTCCGACGATTGCGCTGTTGCTGTCGGTGGACTCGTCGTCGTCGTCGTCGTCGCTCCGTACCCGGGAATACTCGGTGGTTGTTGCTGTTGCTGCGACTTGCTACTACTAGTACTACTGCTACGTCTATACGAGCTCTTTTGCTGCTGCATCGGTTGCTGTTGTTGTTGCTGACTATTCAATTTTGCGTCGCCGAAATACGATCTCAGCAAATCGCCCTCCTCGTCGACGTGCTCTTCAAATTTCCAAACGTCGTACGATTTCTTCTTAAAACCGGGAATGTACTTTGCAAAAGCATCCGTGACGACCACCGCTATTCCTAACAAAGCGATGCCAGCACCAATAGTCTGCGTTAACATTACGACGTCGAATCGTCTCCCGACGCCGGAAAATTGGATGCGCAATCTCGGG